>Ga0326514_10001679_pt1 | contig 14291 bp, 10 predicted proteins | sample 3_2548_0518_D_FD_203653 | JGI IMG/M metagenome (GOLD analysis project Ga0326514, IMG submission 203653) | Bovine rumen microbial communities from UC Davis, California, United States - 3_2548_0518 | ecosystem: Host-associated > Mammals > Digestive system > Stomach > Rumen | place: USA...
TTTAATTTACAAAATAATTGAGTTTATGCTACGTTAAACTTCATTCGAAAATCCTGCGACGTACAAAAAGTACGCCTCGGATTTTTCTCACTCGTTTGCCTTGCCTAAAGCTCAATTCTTTTGCAAATATTCATTTAAAAGTAAGAGAGGATGAATAAAAATGAGTACAATAGTTTCAATATCTACGGCTCCACGGAATAGGCGGAATAGGTATTATAAGAATGAGTGGTAAAGAATGCTTTGAAATTTTAGATAAAGTATTTAGTCCTAAAAATAAAGAAAATCTAGATGATATTAAAGGATATACAATAAAATATGGAAATATAGTAAATGACAGGGAAATTATAGATGAGGTACTAGTTTCATATTTTAAAGCTCCTAAAAGCTATACAACAGAAGATATGTGTGAAATTAATTCCCATGGTGGTAATATTGTTATGAAAAAAATATTAGAATTATGCTTAAAAAATGGAGCGACTCTTGCGGAACCGGGAGAATTTACTAAAAGAGCATTTTTAAATGGAAGGATTGATTTAACACAAGCTGAATCTGTAATAGATGTTATTAATGCAAAATCAGATAAAGAAGCTAAAACAGCTATAAATCAATTAGAAGGAGCCCTTTCCAAAAAAATTTCTGAAATAAAAAAAGAAATAATGGATGTAATGATTAATATAGAAGTAGCTATAGATTATCCAGAATACGATGTAGAGGATGCTACAAATCAGCAAATATTAGAAATGCTTAATAGTGTAGAAGAAAAATTAGTAAAGTTATCTAAAAGTTTTGATGAAGGGAAAATCTTAAAAGAAGGAATAAAAACGGCAATTATTGGAAAACCAAATGCAGGAAAATCATCTTTGCTAAATGCTGTATTAAAAGAAGAAAGAGCAATTGTTACGGAATATGAAGGAACAACAAGAGATACTATAGAAGAATTTATTACAATAGAAGGTGTTCCATTAAAACTAATTGATACAGCAGGAATTAGAGATGCAAAAGATGAAGTTGAAAAAATCGGAATAAAAAAATCAAGAGAAATCGCTAATACTGCAGATTTAGTAATTGCAATATTTGATTCATCAAAAGAATTAGACAGGGAAGATATAGAGATATTAGAATTAATTAAAAATAAAAAATCAATAATTATACTTAATAAATGCGATTTAGAAGGTAAAATAGATGAGAAGAATATAAAATTGAATGAATCAAGCGAGTACATTATTAAAATATCAGCATTGAAGAATATTGGAATAGATCTTTTATATGAAAAAATAAGTGAATTATTTAATTTAAATCAAATAAATATAGACAATGATGTTTTAATAACTAATATTAGACAAAAAGATTTTATAAATAAAGCAATTGAAAATGTAAAAAAAGCAAAAGAGACAATTGGTAACAAAATGACTACAGATATAGTAGCAATTTTCGTTAAAGATATTTTAGAGGATTTAGGAAGTATAACAGGAGAATTTGTAACAGAAGATATTATAAATGAAATATTTTCTAAATTCTGTTTAGGAAAGTAATAAAAGCTGTTACGAAAATCAAAAATAAGACAATTTAACAAAGCAAACGATTAGTTTTATTTTTGAAATTTAAACCTGATCAAAAGCGAATATAACGAAAATTAAGATGTAATAAAAATTGATGTATTTTATTTTAGTGATTAGAAAATGTTTTGGCAAAAGATAAAAACACAACAAACAAGCTAAAGTTACATAAAGCAAAGAAACCAAATAGTAAATATTGATGATGTTCGACAAAATTCGACAAACATTCAATAAACAGACTTTGCGTAAAATAATTCACAAAAAAGAGATTTGAAAACAAAAACTCAACAGGTGATTTGAATTAAAAAATTCGCGCAAACACTGATTTCTTGTTTCATAAGGAATATAAATATTGTAAAAAATAATTAAATTTTATTGTTATTTAATAATAATTAAAATTGTTAAATATATAAAAATTTTAAAAATCAAAATGAATATTAAATATTAATTAAAAATAAGGTTAAATAATTATATTAAAAAATAGAAAGGTAAAGTGAAAAAATGAAATTAAAAAAAGGAGAATATGATGCAGGGGAATATGACATTGCAGTAATTGGTGCAGGACATGCCGGATGTGAAGCAGGACTTGCTGCTGCGAGATTAGGAATGAAGACATTAATATTTTCAATAAGTTTAGAAGCAATTGCAAATATGCCTTGTAATCCTCATATAGGAGGAAGTTCTAAAGGACATTTGGTTAGAGAAATAGATGCATTAGGCGGTGAAATGGGTAAAAACATAGATAAAACTATGATTCAAATTAAAATGTTAAATACGTCAAAAGGTCCAGCTGTTCATTCTTTAAGAGCCCAAGCAGACAGAAAGAAATATCAAGCTGAGATGAAGCATACTTTAGAAAAACAAGAAAACTTGCAAGTTAAACAAGGAGAAATTACTGAAATACTAGTAGAAAATAATCAAGTTGTAGGCATAAAAACCGATTTAGGAGCAATTTATAAAGTTAAAGCAGTAATAGTTGCTACAGGAACTTATTTAAAGGGTAAAATATTTATTGGAGAATATTCAAAAGAAAGCGGACCTGATGGGGTATCTGCTGCTAATAAACTATCAGATTGCTTAAAAAAATTAGGAATTGATCTTATTAGATTTAAAACTGGTACTCCTGCAAGAATTAATAGAAGAAGTATAGATTTCAGCAAAATGGAAGTACAAAAAGGAGATAATGGTATTGAAGCATTTTCATTTGAAAATCCAGTAAAAGATTTTGAACAAGTAGATTGTTATTTAACTTATACAAATGAAAAAACGCATAAAATCATAAGAGAAAACCTACATAGATCTCCGCTATATGCCGGAATGATAGAGGGAACAGGACCAAGATATTGTCCGTCAATAGAAGATAAAGTAGTTAGGTTTAGTGATAAACCAAGACATCAAGCGTTTGTTGAGCCTGTAGGTTTAGATACTGAAGAAATGTATATTCAAGGAATGAGTTCTTCTTTACCAGAAGATGTGCAAATAGCTTTATATCATACAATTCCGGGATTAGAAAATGCTGAGTTTACAAGACCTGCATATGCGATAGAATATGATTGTATAGATCCATCTAATTTAAAATTATCTTTAGAATATAAAGGGATAAATGGTTTATTTATGGCAGGACAAATAAATGGAACATCTGGATATGAAGAAGCTGCATGCCAGGGATTGATTGCTGGAATTAATGCAAGTAGAAAAATAGAAGGTAAAGAACCTGTTATATTAGACAGAACACAAGGATATATAGGAGTATTAATAGATGATATTGTTACAAAAGGAACAAATGAACCGTATAGAATGATGACTTCTAGAGCCGAATATAGATTACTTTTAAGACAAGATAATGCTGATTTAAGATTAACTGAGATAGGTTATGACATAGGCCTTATAAGCCAAGAAAGATTTGATAAATTTCAAAATAAAAGAAAAAACATTGAAAGTGAAATAAAAAGATTAAAAGAGTTGAGTGTAAAACCAAGTGAAGAAGTTAATAAAATACTTAGAGAAAACAACACAACTGAACTATCAACAGGTACAAAAATGGCAGAATTATTGAAAAGAACAGAACTAAATTATGATATATTACAGTCAATTGACAAGGATAGACCAGATTTATCATATCAAGAAAAGCAAGAAGTGGAAATACAAATAAAATATGAAGGGTATATAAAGATGCAAGAAGCACAGGTTGAAAAGTTCAAAAAACTTGAATCTAAAATATTACCAGAAAATATAGATTATGAAGAAATAAAGGGAATTAGTTTAGAAGGAAGACAAAAATTAAATAAGTTTAAACCTCATTCAATAGGGCAAGCATCAAGGATTTCAGGCGTGTCACCAGCTGATATATCAGTATTGCTAATTTATTTGCAACAAAGAAATGAAAATAAAAATAGAGTTTGAATAATGTGATTATTTAAAATGTTAAAATGTGTAATAACTATTATTCTGGAAAGGAATTTTATTATATGGATATAAATGTGTTTAAAGAAGAACTAGAAAAATATTTAAATGCAATAAGTATAAAATTAGAAGAAAAACAAATAAAACAATTTTATGATTACATGAATTTATTAATAGAATGGAATAAAAAAATAAATCTAACAGCTATAATCGAACCTAAAGAGATAATTTTAAAGCATTTTGTTGATTCATTAACAATCAGTAAATATATAAATGAGAAATCAATATTAATAGATGTTGGAACGGGTGCTGGATTCCCAGGAATTCCTTTAAAAATATTAAGGAATGATATAAAAATAACTTTGGTAGATTCTTTAAATAAAAGGATAAAATTTTTAGATGAGGTAATTGAAAAATTAAATTTAGATAATATAAAAACAGTTCATGGAAGGGCAGAAGAAATAGGAAGGAATAGAGAACATAGAGAAAAATTTGACTATGCAACTTCAAGAGCAGTTGCAAATACAGCAACATTATCTGAATATTTGATTCCTTTAGTAAAAATTAATGGTAAATGTATATACATGAAAGGACCTGATTTAGAGGAAGAATTAGAAAAAGGGAAAAAAGCCATCAGTGTTCTAGGAGGAAAGTTAGCAAATAAAGAAGAATTTGAATTGCCTTATTCTGATATAAAAAGAACAATAATAATAATTGAAAAGGAAAAAAATACGCCAACAAAATATCCAAGAAAGGCTGGAACACCTTCAAAAGAACCGATTGAATAGTAATAAAAATATTAAATAAAAAAGTCAATAAATTTGTGAAATTTTATTGACTTTTTTATTATATTTTTATATTATATAAGTACAGAGCATAACAAACTAAAAAGTAAATATTAACTAAAAATGGAGGCAATAAAATTGGGAAAAATAATTTCATTAGCAAATCAAAAAGGTGGAGTTGGAAAGACTACAACAACAGTAAACTTAGGAACAATTTTAGCAAAAAGGGGTAAGAAGGTATTATTAATAGATGCTGACCCACAAGGTAATGCAACAAGCGGATTAGGTGTAGAAAAAGAAGTAGAATATTCAACATATGATATTTTAGTAAATGATGCAAAAATACAAGATGCAATTCAAGACACAATAATTAAAAACTTAAAGGTTTGCCCTGCTAATATGAGTTTAGCTGGTGCAGAAGTTGAATTGGTTTCTATGATGTCAAGGGAACAAAGACTAAAGGAAAAATTAGATGAAGTAAAAGATTATTTTGATTATATTTTAATAGATTGTCCGCCATCATTAGGACTAATTACTTTAAACGCGTTTACAGCATCAAATAGCGTCTTAATACCTGTACAATGTGAATATTTTGCATTAGAAGGATTGGGACAATTAATCAACACTATAAATTTAGTAAAGAAACACTTGAATAAAGAAATTCAAATTGAAGGAGCTTTACTAACTATGTATGATATAAGAACAAATCTTTCTAACCAAGTAGTAAAAGAGGTAAAAAAATATTTTGAAAATAAAGTATATAAGACAGTAATACCAAGAAATGTAAGGCTTAGCGAAGCTCCTAGTTATGGTATGCCAATTACGGAATATGATCCGCGTTCTAAAGGGGCAAAGAGTTACACTAAATTTGCAAAAGAGTTCTTAAAAATAAATGAAGAAGAGAAAAAAGCAAAACATATGATGTAAAAAATAAAAAGTAGGAGGGATTATAATGGCAAAAATGACTGGATTAGGAAAAGGTTTAGATGCATTATTTGGACCTGCACCAGAGGAAGAACAGTTACAAGAAAATGATTTATTAAAAACATTAAAAATAACAGAAGTTGAACCTAACAGGGATCAACCAAGGAAAAGATTTGATCAAGAAGCATTAGAAGAATTATCAGAATCAATAAAAGAGTATGGATTAATTCAACCGATAGTGGTTACGAAAAAAGATAACTACTATAGTATAATTGCAGGAGAGAGAAGATGGAGAGCTTCTAAAATAGCTGGATTAAATGAAATCCCGGCTATAATAAGAGAAGATGATGAAAAAATCAATTCTGAAATTTCCTTAATAGAAAACATGCAAAGAGAAGATTTAAATCCAGTTGAAAAAGCAATGGGAATAAAAATGCTTATGGATAATTATGATATGTCTCAAGAAGTTGTAGCAAAAAAATTAGGAAAGGGAAGAAGTACTATTGCAAATTGGGTTAGAGTATTAAATTTGGAACCTAGAGTTCTTGAAATGGCAAAAGAAGGAAAAATTACAGAAGGACATTGCAAAGCACTTCTTGCAATAACAGATCCTGAAAAACAATATCAAACTGCTATACATATGTTAGAAAGAGGACAAACTGTAAGACAAATAGAAAAAAAGGCAAAAATCAAAGAAACAAGTGAGCAAGAAAAAAGAAATCATATATTATATAAAAATATAGAAAATACATTCCAAGGGTTTTTTGGCTCTAAGGTTAAACTAGATGCTGGAAAAAGAAGAGGAAAAATAATCATTGAATATACTTCAAACGATGATTTAGAAAGAATTTTGGGATTAATTCAATAAAATCCAAAATTTGCTATTGACAAATGTCCATAAAAATGCTAATATAAATACTGTCGCTGGACATTTGTCTAATGATATGGAGAGGTGGTCGAGTTGGTTTATGGCACCAGTCTTGAAAATTGGCGTGCGTTTGTAGCGTACCGTGGGTTCGAATCCCACCCTCTCCGCCAAAATAAAAGTTAGATATTATAGATATAAAATATCTAACTTTTATTTATAAATATTATAGTTTATGGAGATGTACCCAAGTGGTGAAGGGGACTGTTTGCTAAACAGTTAGGTCGTGAAAACGGCGCGGAGGTTCGAACCCTCTCATCTCCGCCAAAAAACACTGCTATTTACAGTGTTTTTTTATATATTAAAAAAATTTTTTAAAAATACGTTATCGGCAAATAAATTCTTTACAAAGGGTATGTGTAATAATATCCAAATTATAAAGATTGTTATCAAAAAGGCAATAATTGTTTTTATGTGATCTTTAAAAGTCTTTTTATATCTTATTTTATATCCTCTATTTTTTAGATCTTGAATATATGCATCATGATAAGCTTTTTCATATGCTTTTTTTAATGTATCTTCATAATCTTTATAATAATTTGAATTATTATGAAAATTGTTATTTTCATATTCATTATTTCTATTTGGTATATTATATGTATTGGGGTGAAAGTTATTAGTATTATCTTGATTTGATAGATTTTTTTTATTTAATTCATTTATTACATTTCTTAAATATTCATTTTCTTGATTTAACGAATCATATTGTTCTTGTGAAACATGATTTTCGATTAAGTTAGAATCATATTCAGCTCTTTTTGATTCGTCGGATAATGTTTCATAAGCTTCATTTATTAATTTAAATTTTTCTTCTGCTTCATGTTTTTTTTCATCTGGTTGTAAGTCTGGATGATATTTTTTAGCAAGAGTGCTATATGCTTTTTTTATAATTTCTGGCGAAGCGTTTTTATCTATTTCTAGGATTTCGTAATAATTTTTTTCCATTTTTATCTCCTTATATATAAAATATAACATAAGTATAAAAAAAAAACTAGGGTTTTATGGAATAAAAATTAAAATCCCTTCTCATTATTTAATAACAAGAAGGGGGAAGTAAAGGTATTTTTAAAGTTTGTTTCTGTTTTTATTTGTTTTGAGAAATTTTAATTTTTTCTTTATTATTTGGATTATTTTCATTATCAATGGCTTTTTTTTCATTTTCTTGTGTTTTCAGATTATCTTTAGCAACTGTCATTAAAAGTTTAATCCTATTTGTTTGATTAGCTTCACTTGCACCAGGATCGTAATCTACAGGAGAAATATTTGCACTAGGGTATTTACTTCTAATAGTTTTAATAACGCCTTTACCAACAACGTGGTTAGGAAGACAAGCAAATGGTTGTACACAAATAATGTTTGGTATATCATTTTCAATATATTCGATCATTTCTGCAGTTAAAAACCAACCTTCACCAGTTTGATTACCAATTGATAATACATCTTTAACTTTTTCTTCTAGATGCCAAATATCACAAGGCTGTAAATAATCTTTTTTAGAATTTGCTAATGCAATTTTTACATCTTTTTCTAATATATCTATTAATTTAATGGCAGTTTTCATTATCTTTGAAGATGTTTTATTAATATTAAGTAAGTTATTAAATGTTACTTTATGAGTGCACATAAATTTAACAAATCCCATAAAGTCTGGTAATACAACTTCTGCACCTTCTTTTTCTAAAACATTTGCTACATAATTATTTCCAAATGGGTGATATTTAATTAAAACTTCTCCAACTATTCCAACTTTAGGTTTTTTTATTGAAGTATCTAATTCGATTTTCTCAAAATCATTTACAATATCATAAATACTTTGTTTAAACTCTTTATTTGTAGATTTTTTAAGTAATTGTTTACATTTGTCTAGCCATTTTTCAAATAGTGCTTGAGTTTCACCTTTATTTATTTCATAAGCTCTATTTTTTGTTAGCATTTTTTGAAGTAAATCTCCATAAACAACCATTTTTAATAATCTTTCTGCCATAGGAATTGTTAGTTTAAATCCTGGCATTTTTTCCATACCAACTATATTAAATGATATAACAGGTACTTGTGAAAATCCAGCGTCTTTTAATGCTTTACGTATAAATCCAATATAGTTTGTTGCTCTACAACCACCACCTGTTTGAGACATTATAATTGCAGTTTTATTTACATCATATTTACCTGATTGAAGTGCTTCTACAAATTGACCTGTTGTTAAAATTGAAGGATAACAAGCATCATTATTAACATATTTTAACCCTGTTTCAACTGTTTTTTGAGTACATTCTCTAAGTAATTCTACATGGTATCCAGAAGCTTGAACAGCAGCTTCTAATAATTCAAAATGTATTGGAGCCATTTGAGGCATAAGAATTGTATAATCTTTCCTCATGTCTTTTGTAAAGATTTTTTTCTTAACTCCATAGTCTCCACTAGCGTCTTCTAGTTTTTCTTTTTCACGTTTTTTTATACTAGCAATTAAAGAACGAATACGAATACGAACAGCACCTAAGTTGTTTACTTCATCTATTTTAATTAATGTATACATTTTATTAAAGCTTGATAATATTTCTTCTACTTGATCTGTTGTAACAGCATCTACACCACAACCAAATGAATTTAATTGTACTAATTCTAGACAGTCATGTTTTCCAACAAAATCTGCTGCTGCATATAATCTTGCATGATATACCCATTGATCTACAACTCTTATTGGCCTTTTGGCTTCTGTCTTATCAGATACACTATCTTCTGTTAAAACACATAAACCTAAAGAAGTAATTAATGTGTCAATACCATGGTTTATTTCTGGGTCTACATGATAAGGACGACCTGCTAAAACTATTCCTTTTAAGTTATTTTCTTCAATATATTTAACAGTTTCAGCACCTTTTGTTCTTATATCATTTTTACATTTCTGATATTCTTCTTCAGCTTTTTTAGCTGCTTCATTTAATTCTGCTTTTGTAAAGTTATATTCCTTAAATTCATCTAATTCTAATATTTTTTTAACTAAATTCTTTCTTTCAAAAGGTAGGAAAGGATTTATAAATTTAATTTCAGGATTTTTTAGGTTTTCTACATTATTTTTTAATACTTCAGAATAAGAAATTACTATAGGACAATTGTAGTGGTTATCTGCTTTTTCATATTCCTTTCTAGAATATGGTATACATGGATAGAATATTGTTTTTATTCCTTGTTCAATTAAGCTTTCTATATGTCCATGTGATAATTTTGCAGGGTAACATACTGATTCAGAAGGCATAGATTCCATACCTTTTTCATATGTTTTTCTTGTTGTTTTTTCTGATATAATAACTCTAAATCCTAAATTAGTTAAAAATGTGAACCAGAATGGATAATCTTCATACATATTTAAAACCCTAGGGATACCAATGGTTCCTCTTGGTGCATCTTTTTCATCTAATGGTTTATAATCAAACAATCTTTGATATTTATATTGTATTAAATTTGGTAGTTCTTTGGATTTCGTAACTATTCCAGCACCTTTTTCACAACGGTTACCAGACACATGTATTTGTCCATTACTAAATTTATTTATTGTTAATTTACAATGGTTTTCACAATTATTACAACGAGTATGAGTAACTTTAATTTCTAATTTATCCAATTCATCTGTTTTTAATATAGTTGATCTATATTCCATATCTAAATTAGATTCATATTGTTCTTTAGAAAGTAAAGCCATACCATACGCACCCATTAGCCCAGATATATCAGGTCTTACTACATTTTTACCGACTATTAATTCAAAAGCTCTAAGAACAGCATCATTATAAAATGTACCACCTTGAACTACTATATGGTCTCCTAAAGTTTCTACATCTCTTACTTTCATAACTTTTTGTATTGCGTTTTTAATAACAGAATATGATAAACCACTTGAAATATCTCCAACAGAGTATCCTTCTTTTTGTGCTTGTTTAATTTTAGAGTTCATAAATACTGTACATCTAGAACCTAAATCAACAGGTGTTTTGGCTTTAATAGCTTCTTTAACAAAGTCAGAAATTTCTATATTCAAGCTTTTAGCAAAGGTTTCAATAAATGAACCACAACCAGATGAACAAGCTTCATTTAGCATAATATTATCTATTGAACCATTTTTCATTCTAATATATTTCATATCTTGTCCACCAATATCAACAATACTTGTTACTTTTGGTTGGAACTGTTTTGCTGCTGTATAGTGAGCAATTGTTTCAATTTCGTTTAAGTCTACATTTAAAGCAGTTTGTATTAATTTTTCTCCATATCCTGTAACTCCACTAAATCTTAAAGTTGCTTTTTCAGGAAGTTCTTCATACATTTTTTTAAGCATATTCATAACACTTTTTAGTGGATTTCCCTCATTACTTCCATATAATGAGTATAATAAATTTCCTTCATTATCAATTAACACAAGTTTGGTTGTTGTAGATCCTGCATCAATACCTAAGAAACAATCTCCTTCAAAATCTTTTAAATCTTTTTTTATAACTTTATCTTTATCATGTCTTTCCTTAAATTTTATATACTCATCTTCATTTTTAAATAAAGGTTCTAAAGGTTGAGTTGTATTATCATGAGATTGTTTTAAAGTTTCTATTTTTTTAGCTAACTCATCAGGAGTTATTTCTTCTGAATGAATAGAATCTAAAGCAGCTCCTTTGGCAACTAAAAGATGAGCTTCTTCTGGTACAATTATTTCATTATCTTTTAAGTTTAAAGTTTCTATAAATCTAACGCGTAATTCAGATAAATAATTTAATGGACCACCTAAGAAAGCAACATTTCCTCTAATTGGTCTACCACAGGCCAAACCACTTATTGTTTGGTTAACAACTGCTTGGAATATAGATGCAGCGATATCTTCTTTTGCAGCACCTTCATTTATTAAAGGTTGTACGTCAGTTTTAGCAAAAACACCACAACGAGATGCAATAGGGTAAATAGTTTTATAGTTTTTAGCTAATTCATTTAATCCAGCAGTATCTGTATGTAATAAAGATGCCATTTGATCTAAAAATGCGCCAGTACCCCCTGCACATGTACCATTCATACGTTGTTCGATAGATTGGTCAAAATAAATTATTTTTGCATCTTCTCCACCAAGTTCTATTACAACATCTGTTTTAGGTATGTATTTTTCGACTGCTCTTTTACAAGAAACAACCTCCTGAATAAAATCTACACCTAAAAATCTAGCAGCAGACATTGCTCCAGAACCAGTAAGTGCTAGTGTAAACGTATTAGAAGGATATTTTAATAATAATTCTTCTAACACTTTACAAACAGTATTTTTTGTATCAGAAAAATGTCTTTGATAATTTTTATATATTGTATTTTTATTTTTGTCCATTACAATAATTTTAACTGTTGTTGAACCTACATCAAGGCCAACATGTAATATTTCATTCATATTTTTCAATCCTTTCATAAAGTATATAGTTATTATTATACCTTTAAAGAATGAGAATATAAATTAAATTTAATATATTTTTATATCCAAATTCTTCTTATATATTATATACTTTAACACCCTTAATTTTATACGGAAAATGGCTTTTTGTCAAATGGTAAAAATTTGAAAAATATAAGTAATATTTTGGACAAACAAATAATATTATTGATAATAAAGAATAAGTATCAAGGAGGAAAAGATGAAGAATAAAAAAATAATTGTTATTTTCGGTTGTTTATTAATTATCATTCTAATAGGAGGTTTTTTTGCAATCAGTTATGTAAAAAATAAAAAAGAGGAAGAAAATATTGCAAGTGAATATACACCTCAAGAAGAAATTTCAGACGAGCAGGCAAGACAAACAATTGTAAGTTTATATTTCCAATCTAAAGAAACTAAAGAATTAGTACCAGAAGCAAGGTTAATTGATATTAAAGAAATAATAAATGATCCATGTGATAAATTAGTTCAATTATTAATTGATGGCCCTAAGAATGAAAAAGAAGAAGGAATAATACCAGAAAATACAAAATTAAATAAAAGTTATATGGATGATGATTGTGTTATTTTAGATTTTTCAAATGAATTATTAAACTATAATAAAACTGATGAAAAAGGAAAAGAAACTTTAATTAATAGTTTAGTAAATACATTAACTCAATTGACAGAGGTTAATAAAGTAAAGATTTTAATTGATGGAAACGAGAATGAAGAATTTAATGAAATTTATAGTTTAAAAAATAAATAATAAATTATAAATTATTTAAATAATTTATATATCTTAAAAAAACGCTTGAACTTTTTATAATTGTTTAAAAAATATTCGACATCATTTAATGATTTTAATGTATTTTTCTTATATTTTTTATAATCAAATTTTTTAGGAGGTGATTTTATGTCGCCTCTTTTATTTATATCAAATTGCATCTTCAGCACCTCAATTTTGCAAATTTATTGTTTTTATTATATAATATGTAATGATATAAAATATGTTGCAAATAAAGAGGAAATATATGGATATAGAATTAAAAGAAAATGAGAGGATAGATGATTTAGAATTTAAAAATTTAAAAATAATACAAAACAAAGATGGATTTTGTTTTGGAATAGATAGCGTGCTTTTAGCAGATTTTGCAAAAAATATAAAAAAAGGTGCAAATGTTTTAGATTTAGGAACAGGTACGGGAATAATTTCTATTTTATTATGTGGAAAAACAGATTTAAGTAATATTATTGGAGTAGAAATCCAAGAAGAAGTTGCTAAAATGGCTAGTAGAAGTAGTCAGTTAAACAACTTAGAAAATAAATTTAAAGTAATTAATGAAAATATTTTAAATTTAAAAAATATTTATGAAAATCAAAGTTTTGATGCAATAGTTACAAATCCTCCATATAAAAAGAAAAATACAGGAATTATAAATGAAAATGAAAAGAAAATAATTTCAAGGCATGAAATAACAGCAACTTTAGAAGATTTTATTAGAGTATCTGGTGATTTATTAAAAGATAAAGGTGAATTCTATATGGTGCATAAACCTGATAGATTAGTAGATATTTTTAGTTTAATGAGAAAATTTAAAATAGAGCCAAAAGTTTTAAAAATGGTTTATTCAAATATAAACAAAGAACCAAAATTAATTTTAATAAAAGGAATAAAAAATGCCAAACCATTTTTAAAAATAGAAAAGAATTTATATATTTATGATAATGACGGAAATTATACAGATGAAGTTTTAAAAATTTATAACAAAAAATAAGAAATAAAATATAAAATAGAATAAATTCGAAAAAAATAGATAAAAAAAGAATAAAATAGAAAAAAATAGATTTAAGGAGTTTTAAAATGCAAGAAAAAGAATATGGAATTTTATATATTGTTGCAACACCAATAGGAAATTTAGAAGATATTACATTAAGAGCAATTAGAATTCTAAAGGAAGTGGATTTAATTGCTGCTGAGGATACAAGACATACTCTAAAATTATTAAATCATTTGGAAATTTCAAAACCATTGATTAGTTATCATAGGCATAACGAGGAGAACAAATCAGATGTATTAATAAATAAATTATTGAATGGAGAAAATATAGCTTTAATTACAGATGCAGGAACACCAGCCATCTCTGATCCGGGGGAAGAAGTAGTAAAACAGGCTATTGAAAATAATATAACAGTAATTCCTATTCCAGGAGCATGTGCACTTATAAATGCGTTAATTTGTTCAGGAATAAGTACAAAGGAATTTA
>Ga0326514_10001680_pt1 | contig 14284 bp, 13 predicted proteins | sample 3_2548_0518_D_FD_203653 | JGI IMG/M metagenome (GOLD analysis project Ga0326514, IMG submission 203653) | Bovine rumen microbial communities from UC Davis, California, United States - 3_2548_0518 | ecosystem: Host-associated > Mammals > Digestive system > Stomach > Rumen | place: USA...
AGCGGCACCCCCGTAGCCACACGCACCGAAACCAAGATCAACTACAACTGGAGCGGCATGGCCCCCGAAGCCGGCAACCTGAGTACCGAAAACTACTCCATACGCTGGACCGCAACCATGTGCTCCACCACCACCACCAGCTACCAGCTGCAACTGGGCGGCGATGACGCCTACCGCCTGTACATAGATGACGCCCTCGTCATAGACCAGTGGAACCCCTCAGCCTATCACGATACCAATCCCAAGCTGAGGTAAGAGAGCACTTCGTTCATAAATATTGTTTTTCGGTTTTTTTTCGTTATCTCAGAATTCATGCATATTTTTGCAGTAGGAATAAAAGTCTCATCAGGAAAGCGGTTTTAAAGGTGTTCTTCCCGATTTTTCAACCAAAGTGAAGAAGAGTCAACGAAAAGAGTATAATAAAACGAAGGCCCTCATACTAAGATGAGAGCCTTCATTTTATTTAAGATAATAATTGGACTTTCCTATAGAGAAGTAGTGATTACTTCAGGGAAAGAGTTAATGTCTTACCGTCTTCAACAACGTTCAGTTTATCCTCACGAAGTAACCAGCCCATAGCCAAGTACAACTCCTTGTCACTCTTAAGACCGGCAATCTTCTTTACATCCTTGGATGCCAAGGTTCCATTCTCATTCAGTGCAGTCCAAACTGCGCCTGCAAGTGTACCTACTGTTCCTATCATAGTTTTCCTCTGTTAAAATTAATGAATATTTTTTATTATTCGGTGCAAAGGTAATCCAAAATTAACATTCTGGCATTAACTTGCAAAAGGAATATGTGATAAATGCTTAGTTTCTTGACACATATCAATTGAGAGTACGCAGATTCTTACTGATAATCCTTCTTGGTAAATTTCTGTATCATCATGAGTTTTCCACTACGCTCGCTGTAATAGCGGTAGCAGAATGTCACACCTGCATCCTTGCAACCCTTAAGCTGAATACTGTTCTTGATACTGGTAAGCAGGTCGTCATGGAATGTATCATGGAGCTCGCGGGTATAGAGTGAGTCAGCATCCAAAAGACCTCTTATCGTGTAGTTATAATAATAGGTTCGCCTGGGTATGCTGAATACACAACTGTCCAACGTGGTATAGTCGTCTATCTGCTTGGGGCAGTTCTTGAGGGTGTACTTCTCGGCCTCTTCGCGGATACGTTCCTCGAATGTCTGACGCTTACAGCCGGAGAAAGCTATCGCAAGAAGTGATAATATAAGGATATATCTGTTCATCTGTTACTTGACTTTATTGATAAGGGATACCAGGTCTGCAATGGTAAGTTTGCCGTCACCATTGACATCACCATATTCTACACCGGTACCTTCAGGAGCTTTTAGTACCAGAATATTTGCCAGTGCATCTACATCAGTTCCGTCAATCACGTTATCAAGGTTCACATCACCCCACCCTGCTGCCTTGGATTGGCTGCGGGGAACGGCGGGGAGGAGAATCTGCGGGAGCCTCTCCTCGTCAGAGACCTTGGCGGTGAAGTAGGAGCTGATGGCGGGGAGCGTCTTAGTAGTAGTGAAATAATCGAAGGCGGTTCCCTCGGCATTGAGCAAATACACGTTATTGAGCTTAGCCTGATAGGTACAGCCGTACTGGTTATAGGTGTCGCTGCTCACAATCATCATGCCGGCTCCGGACCTGTAGAAGGCCTTGTTATGACCGGTGAAGTTGATGGTCTTACCCTTGAGGAACTCATCACAGGCGATAATATAGGGCGTATTGCCACGCAGCACTTTGGCTGGCTTGAATACGGGTACTCCATTATCGTCCGTCCGGGCAAACTCGTAAATCCAAAAGTGATTGAGTGTGTCACCGAGCTCATAGATGAAATCGCCACGGGTGATGGAATCCGCATCGAAGGGCATGGTGATGGTCTGCCAGGCAATGGGCGTCTCGGCCTCCACAGGGAAGGTGTAGGCGAACGAAGCGGTGTCCGCGGTAAAGTTGACGGGCACATAATAGGGTTGGTCACTCACCAGACGTATATTGTCGGCATGACTGCCGCTTACCACGTTGGAGGTATCCAGTTTGGTCGGGACTTCCATCCTGGAAGAGAAGGCATAGATGACATTGGGATTGCGTGTGGTGGGTGTCATACGGGTAATGTTCTTGCTACAGTCGGCATACACGCCGCAGATATTGGAAGCTGTGGTCATGGTGGTGGCCCAAGCCTTGCCGGTAAGGGTTCCGTCGGTCTTAACGAGCTCAACACCGCTCCTGGCATCCCATCCGCTGAAATCCCATACGCCACTCTTGGAGAAGGTGCCTGCATGGTTGACGAATGAGGCGGCTATATAGTAGCGGTTGCCCTCGGAGAGGTCCTCGAAGTCAAAATCTATAGTGGCTACCTTGCCGGCCATGATATTCACATCATAGGTATAGCTGGATCCGCCCCAGGCGCTGCCGCTGCCGCCAGGCTGCCGCCAAATCTGGAGTCTGATTTTACCATTGAAATCAGTCTTGGCATTGTTCTTGATAGAGGCTTTTCCTACCAAATGGCTTCCGTAGATGTATCCGCTGACAGCATTGCTGACAGTGTAGGTGCTGACGGCGAGGTTGGCCTTCTCAGCCTGTGCGTCGGTGATGACCTCCATGGTGCCTTTGCCGACTTCGCCGGTACCGCTGCTATTGGTGCAGAACCACAGATTGTAGGTGCCGGTTTCCTCGGGAGTGAAGAAGTAGGATACCTCAACGGTCTCTCCCTTGCGGGCAGCTACGATGGAGCGGTTCTTGGTGTAGATCTTCTGGTTGTCCTGGCTGGCAAAGAAGTGTATCTCGCGGAAGTATTCGTTTCCGTTGTTGCGGAAGACCACCTTGACTTCCTGCTCCTTGCCGGCTATACGGTTGCCGGGGAACATGATAGTGTCAATGCTGATGGAGCTTCCGGCAGAGATGTTGACGGGAGTAAGGGTTACGTTTCCGTCAGCTGTGACAACGGCCTCGATATACTGGCTGCGCATATCGTACTTGGGACGCCATTCGCTGCTCCGGGTAGGCTTGCTGGCAGGAGAGAGACGATAAGTGCCCTCTGTGAGCTTGCCCTTGATGGGGAAAGTCTTGACGGATGAGGTATTGACGGCCATACTAGTAAGGGCCTGGGTGTTTCCTACAAGTATGATATTGCCTTCCTCATCCAGGCGGACGATGCCGCCATGGAAACTGCCGGTTCCTGTTGATCTGTTCTCGTAGGTCGCCTTGATAGAGGTGCCGCTGACAGTCACATCCCTAATGAAGAGATAGGTGTCTGCAGTGTTATTGTCAGGCAGACGGAGGTTGAAGAGGGCACGCTGGCCCATACTATAGCCATCGCTACTGCTGCTGGCACCTATTCCGCTGTTGTCACCGGGATTGAGAATGCCTACGAGGAACCAACCGTTACTGCCGCCTCCCCATCCCCAGTTGAGGTGGAAGAGGCCCTCACCGTCGAATCCGTCCAAAACGAAGGCATGACCGCCTCCGGAGGAGAAGCCGGAGAAGAGAACGGGATAGCCCTGGGAAATCTCGTTGTAAAGCAGATTGAACCAGTCATCGATGCTGTAGTCACCGCGTTCGCCAACATAGCAGCTGTTGTCAAAGCCGAAATACTTGAAGTAGGCTTCGGCGCTGAAGTTGGCTCCTGACTGGGGGCCGTAGTGCATATTCACAGCCTGGCCGCAATAGTGCATGAGGTTGGCTACGGCTGAATCATACTTATCGGGCTGATGATTGTCATCCCAGTTGTACTTGTCCAGCATGTGATCCCAGTCAATGGGCGTATTCTTGGCGATGGCCTTCTGGGTAATGGTCTTGGACACCGAGGGGGTCTTCTTGGACCAGTAGGTGATACTGTATCCGGGAATTGCGGCCTTGAGCTTGGGAGGGTATTTGTAGAAGTTCATGACCTGTGCCATGGCAGTGGCTGTACAGCCGGTAGCCGGACCATTCCGCAAGGGAAGGGCAGTAGCCTCTTTCTCATCATCCTCCAGGTAGTAGTCGGGACATGTGAGATTGTAGGGCCTTCCCTGATTCCAGCGAGTGGTCAGCAGCTCAGGCACACTATGGCGGGTGGCCTGCGCCCTGGCACGTGCCCGGATAGCGTTCTTGTTGACAGTTATGTTATTGTCGGCAAGATACTTGATCTGGTCCACGTACAATTGAAGCCATGACTTCATGTTCTCGGGGATGTTATCCTCGTCGAACGTGCCTTCGTCCACATATCCGAGTATTTCGGGCGTACGGTCGTCACCTGATACAATGACATAGCCGTTACCGCCTTCTGCATTGAATACATAATAGTACGCGCTCTCAGGCTGGCCGTTGACTCTCCTTACCGAGCGGTAAGGTGTCCTGCTCTGGTTCAGGATTTTGCCCTTGGAGAGTAGATAATGCTGGGCGGCACTGAAAGCCTGAGTCTTACTGACGGACTCGGCATTGACACCGGCGGCGGCCCATGCGCTCAGGACAATTGCGAATACAATTCTCTTCATAAAATACTGAAATAAGGTATGTTGTTTAATTACACTTCATAACCGTTGGGATTGTTCTTCTGGAAGTTCCATGAGTCGCGGCACATTTCCTCGATGCCGTACTTCGCCTCCCATCCTAATTCCCTCTTAGCCTTGGCGGGGTTGCAGTAGCAGGTGGCGATGTCACCCGGACGACGGGGTTTGATAACGTAGGGGACCTTGAGACCGTTGGCCTTCTCGAATGCCTTTACCACATCCAGTACGGAATAGCCGTGACCGGTACCAAGGTTATAGATAGCCAAACCCTTGTTCTCCTGAATGGCCTTGAGGGCGCATACATGTCCGCTGGCCAGGTCAACTACGTGGATGTAGTCACGCACACCTGTGCCATCTGGGGTGTCATAGTCGTCACCGAAGACACCAAGCTCCTTGCGGATACCGATAGCCGTCTGTGTAATGTAGGGCATAAGGTTGTTAGGGATGCCGTTGGGGTTCTCGCCTATCAGGCCGGACTCGTGGGCACCGATGGGATTGAAATAACGGAGAAGAACCACATTCCACTCGGGATCCGCCTTCTGGATATCCATCAGAACCTGCTCCAGCATGGACTTGGTCCATCCGTAGGGATTAGTACACTGCCCCTTGGGACATTCCTCGGTAATGGGAATGATGGCAGGGTCGCCATATACTGTGGCGCTGGATGAGAAAATGATATTCTTGCAGCCATGCTGACGCATCACATCTACCAGGACAAACACGCCGTTCATATTTGTCTCGTAGTACATGAGGGGCTTCTGAACAGACTCACCCACAGCCTTGAGACCAGCGAAGTTTATCACGGCGTCAATCTTGTGATCAGTGAAGACCTTGTCCATAGCGGCACGGTCACGAATGTCGGCCTCAATCATTGTTACCTCATGACCGATGATTTTCTCTACGCGGCGAATGGCCTCTGGCTGGGAATTGTAGAAGTTATCTACTACCACAACGCTATGTCCTGCCTTGTCTAACTCGATAAGGGTGTGGCTTCCGATATAACCTGCGCCACCAGTTAACAGAATATTCATGTCAGTTATATTTGTTTTTGGGGTTTATTGTTTACCTTTTGATGTTTTGGAAGTTCAAGGTGTGTCTTTTTAAATTCCGAACAGGGATTTCAATCCGTTATCGACACCGCTGAAACCCATGAAGGCCATGGCAAGCAGACCGGCGGTAACGAGGGCTATACTCATGCCTTGCATCCCCTTGGGAATGTTCATCATGCTCAGGTGTTCACGTATGCCGGCAAAGACAATCAGTGCCAGGGCGAATCCGAGGGCTGTGCTGACGGCAAAAACAACTCCTGTAAGCAGGTCGGGCTCCAGGCCTTGGGCGGCATAGGTGCCGTTGGCGACCAGAATGGCCACGCCGAGGATACAGCAATTGGTGGTGATAAGGGGCAGGAATACGCCTAATGCCTGGTAAAGGGCGGGAGCGGACTTCTTGAGGATAATCTCTACCATCTGCACCAGAGCCGCGATTACCAGGATGAAAGCGATGGTCTGGAGATATTCCAGTCCGAAGGCTTCCAGGACATACTTTTGGATAACGTATGTGACAATGGTGGCCAGCGTGAGCACAAAGGCAACTGCGGCTCCCATACCTATAGCGGAATCTACCTTCTTGCTTACTCCGAGGAAAGGACAGATTCCCAAGAACTGTGACAGTACAATATTATTGACGAATATTGCTGTTATGAATATAAGAATGTATGCCATATCTGTATCTGCGATTTATGATTTGATCTTGTTGACAAGTGCAATGAGGTAGCCCAGGGCTATGAAGGCTCCGGGTGCCAGTACGAAGACAAGCGCGCCGTAGCTCTCGGGGAATAAGGTCTGGGAGAATATCTTGCCAGTACCTAACAGTTCACGTACGGCTCCTAAAAGGGTCAGGGCGATAGTAAAGCCGAGGCCCATTCCTATGCCGTCAAAAATGCTGCTCACGGGTGAATGCTTGGAGGCAAAGGCTTCGGCACGGCCCAGGATAATACAGTTAACCACGATCAGTGGGATGAACAATCCCAGTGACTCATATACCGTTGGGACGTATGCCTGAAGCAACATCTGTAGGATGGTTACCAGCGAGGCTATCACTACGATGAAGGACGGGATACGTACCATATCGGGAATGACATTTTTTATCACCGAGATAATCAGGTTGCTGAAGACCAGGACGGCTGTAGTGGCCAGTCCCATACTCATGCCGTTGAAGGCGCTGCTGGTAGTACCCAGTGTGGGACACATACCCAGGAGAAGTACAAAGGTAGGATTCTCCTTGATGATTCCGTTCAGTAGGACTTTCATGTTATTCATATCTTGTTTCCTCCTTACCTTATTAATTATTATCCTGAGTGGTTGCTCCGCTTACGCCGTCAGTATCGGACTGAGACGGCTGTGTCCGGCTATATGCCTGCCATGCCGCATTGACGGCCCGCAGGAACGCACGGGATGTAATGGTGCTGGCTGTGATGGCATCCACATTTCCGCCGTCCTTGCTGACGGTGAGTTCCTCTTCGTTCAGATTACGGCCGATGATATCGCCTTTCCCGCCCTTTTGGAACCACTGGGCAGCCTTTGCACCCAAACCGGGAGTCTCATGTGTCTCGAGAACACTGTATCCCAGCACTTCCCCATCGGTGCTGATGCCTACCATGATGGTGAGACCACCGCCGAAACTGGCGTTCTGGGGATCTACTGCCTTGACGGCAACGCCCTTATCTCCGGCATTCATGACTACGTACAGGTTATCGCTGACTGTTACGGAATCCACCTTGTCAATCTTAACATCGCCTCCGCCCAGTACCTGGGCAATTGCATCCTGCTCACGCTGATTATTCAACTCCTTTATGGTGTCTGCCGTCATCTTATTGACAGATGCCAGGGCTACTCCGGCTACAAGGGAGATGCCGGTAAGCACACTGGCCATATTATACCATGTAGAACTTAGCTTTTTCATTTCTTTACAGCCTCCTCACCGAATCTTTTAGGTTTACAATAAGTGTTGATCAGGGGTGTGAACGCATTCATGATAAGAATGGCAAACGACATGCCCTCGGGGTATGCGCCCCAATTACGGATGATGACGGTCAGGAAGCCTATGCATACACCGTAGATGAGCTGTCCTTTGCCGGTCATGGGGGATGTTACGTAATCGGTGGCCATATAGCAGGCGCCTAACATCAGTCCGCCGCTGCACAATACCTGGGTGGGTACGGCATAAACGGGGTTGGAGGCGTGCAGAATGGCAGACAGTACTGCCACCGTTCCCAAGATGCTGACAGGAATATGCCAGGTAATGATCTTACGCCATAGCATGAACAGACATCCAACCAGCAGACACAGGGCACTTACCTCGCCTAATGAGCCGCCGGTAGCTCCGAGAAACATATCCTGCAAACTGGGAAGTTTGCTCAGGACGGATGCGTCACCGGATGTGATGGCTTCCTGCATGATACTCAGCGGGGTTGCCGCTGTAGTGGCGTCAGTTGCGTTGACGGCCGGCCATGTGGTCATCTGTACGGGAAAACTGATGAGCAGGAACACACGGCCTACCAATGCGGGATTAAAGGGATTCTGCCCCAGCCCGCCAAAGGTCATTTTGCCTACACCGATGGCAATGAGGGCACCGATGATAATAATCCATACAGGCAAATTGCCGGGCAGGTTGAATCCCAACAGAATACCTGTCAGAACGGCACTTCCGTCGCAGACAGTAAGGGTATTCCTGCCAAGGATGAATCTTGTTATGGCCCACTCGAAGAAGACGCAGGCAGCCACTGAGGTTGCCAGCACTATAGCCGCTCCCACTCCAAAGAACCAGAGACTGGCAACCAAAGCCGGAAGCAGGGCAATGCATACACCATACATGTTCTTCTGTACGGAATCTCCTCCGTGAACATGCGGTGACAATGATATTATTGGTTTCATGATTAATTCAGCATTCTTGATTCATAATTACTTTTTTGCAGCCGCCCTGTTCCTGATGATTCCCATGACGGTGGTCTTGCCTACGCGGATCATATCCAGCAGAGGACGGTTACTGGGACAGGTGAACTGACAGCTGCCGCATTCGATACAGCTGACGATGTCATTCTTCTCGGCTGTCTCCCACTCTTCCATCGATGCCAGCTTGCTGAGCAGGTAAGGCTCCAGTCCCATGGGACAGGCACTTACGCACTTGGCACAGCGGATACAGGGCTGAGGCTCTGCACGGCGGGCTTCCTTCTTATTCATAATAAGCAGACCGCTACTGCCCTTGGTCATAGGGACATCCAGACTTAGCAGCGCCTTTCCCATCATCGGGCCGCCGCCTATTACCTTTCCGGTATCCTCGGGAAGACCGCCGCACTCATCAATAAGCTGCTGGAAGGGGGTTCCCAGTCGGGCCAACAGGTTGGATGGATTCCTGACACTCTTGCCTGTGACGGTAATGACACGGTCTATCAGGGGTTTGTTCTTCATTACCGCCTCATAAATGGCATAGGCGGTTCCTACATTCTGCACTACGGCTCCCACACTGATAGGGATAGCTGGAGGAGCGGGGACCTGACGGCCGATGACGGCGTCAATAAGCTGCTTCTCGCCTCCCTGAGGGTACTTTACCTTCAGCGGGACAACCTCGATACCGGGATACTGCTTAGCCTTCTCTGTCATCAGGCGGATGGCATCCGGCTTATTGTTCTCAATACCGATATAGCCCTTGGTTACGTTTACAGCCTTCATGATAAGGTCCACGCCTACAAGTATTTCCTCGGGATGTTCCAGCATCAGCCTGTGGTCGGCCGTCAGATAGGGCTCGCATTCTACGGCATTGATGATGACGCACTCAGCCTTACTGCCCGGAGGAGGTGTTAGCTTGACGTGGCAGGGGAAGGTGGCACCCCCCATACCTACGATTCCGGCATTCTTGATTTTCTCTACGATGGTCTTACTGTCCAAATCGGGACGGTCTGAGAGGCGGACCAGACTCTTGGAGCGGTCGATGGTTTCTTCCCACTCGTCGCCTTCCACGTCCACGATGACTGCCATACGGCGTGTGCCGCTGGCATCTACAACAGCATCTATCTTATTAACCTTTCCGCTTACGGAACTGTAAACAGGAGCACTCACAAAACCTCCTGCTTCGGCCAGCAGAGTGCCGACCTTGACTGTATCGCCCTTCTGAACAACGGGCTTGGCCGGGGCGCCAATGTGCTGGAACATACTGAAAACAGCCTGTCTGGGCAGAGCGGCCTCACGGATGGGACTGCCGGCCGACAGTTTGTTCTCTGCGGGATGAACACCGCCTATGTGAAATGATTTCATATACTTTTTTATTCAGCTTTTGAGGGTTCAACATTCTGATTCGGAGTATTGTCGGTACTCTGAACAGCCGGTTCCTCTGCCTTGGGCTTACGAGGCGGGAAATTAAATCCGTGGATAGCACCCTTGGGACAGGCTTCCTCGCACTTGCGGCACATTTTGCACTTCTCGGCATCGATATATGCCAGGTTGTTCTCGAGGGTGATGGCCTGGAACTTCTCGCAGGTCTTGACGCACTTGCCGCAACCGATGCAGGAGGCCTTACAGGCCTTGTTAGCAATGGCACCCTTGTCCTTGTTGTTACACAACACCACTACCCTACGGCCTTTGGGACCTTTCAGGCGAATCTCAATTATACCGCGGGGGCAGGCCTTGGCACAGGCTCCGCAGGCAGTACACTTCTCTTCGTCCACTACGGGCAGACCGGTCTCGGCATCCATGCTGATAGCACCGAACTGGCACTTGGACACACAGTCGCCACAGCCCAGACAGCCGTAAGGGCAACCTGTGTCACCCATGCCGGTCATGTTCTTGACACGGCAGCTTACCGCACCATCGAACTCTGCATTACGGGGACGGTTCTCACACGTTCCGTTACAGCGTACAACAGCCACCTTAGGGGCACTGGCTACGGCAGCCATTCCCAGAATTCCGGCTACCTGCTCCATCACGGGCTGGCCGCCTACGGGGCATAACTTGCCCTCCAGACTTCCCGCATCGGCAGCTTTGACACATGCGGCGGCAAATCCGGAGCAACCGGGGTAGCCGCAACCGCCACAGTTAGCCTGGGGCAGCACTTCTGAAACCTGCGCAATACGTGGATCTTCATGTACAGCAAACTTGTGGGAAATGAAATAAAGCACCAGTGCTGAGACCAGTCCTATCACTCCCAGAACAATTACTGCAATAAGGATTACATTCATAGATTGATTGGTTATAATTTTAATTGTTTTAGTTAGTTTTCTCTTTTATGCAAGGTAAAGCTGAAATGCCGGCCTATATAAGCCCTGAGGAGATACAGGGCAAGGAAGTATATGACCAGTACGGTCATGGACAGGAGGATGCCCGCCATATCGCTGCCGAATACCTTCACACCGATGAACAGGGACGCAATCATCAGGACCAGGGGCAGCAGGTAGCATATATACACGGCTCTGAGGCCCTGTACTACGGTGCCTTCAACATCCACCGTCTCACCTGCCTTTACATCTGTGCCGTTCAGCAGGACGGTGATAACCTTCTCCTTGCTCTCGCTGCTGTTGCACAGGCGCTGTGCCGAGCATCCCGAGCAGGCTGAATGCTGCAGAATACGCACATGACAAGTACTGCCGCTGACTGACTCAACGACACCCGTATGTTTTATCACATCCGTTACTTTCCGCATCATTATATTACAAAAATCATACAAAGATACAATTATTTTTGCTACCTATTTATATATAATGCGGGCGCGGCAATTCCTTTAACACTTTTTAAGGATAGATACACCTTATTAGAGACTTCAATGAAGTAAATTTGCAGCAAAAATATGAATTCAATATGAAAATTACCACTAAAGCATGTTGTAAGATCAACATCGGACTGAACATAGTATCCAAACGTGCGGACGGCTACCACAACCTGGAGACTGTCTTCTACCCCGTTCCACTGTATGACCGTATTGACATAACGGACGCCGATGCCGACAGCATAGATCTTGCCGGACATCCGCTGGAGGGAGACCCGAATGACAATCTGGTACTCAAGGCTGTGCGCATGCTTAGGGAGAACGGCCTGAAGGTTCCCGGCGTTCACATCTCCCTGCTGAAGAATATTCCCAGCGGAGCCGGATTGGGTGGAGGAAGCAGTGACGCGGCGGCGGTGGTAAAGGTGCTGAACAGCCACCTCTCCCTAGGACTGACTGACCAGCAGATGGAGCGTATGATTGTGCGTTTGGGAGCTGACTGTCCTTTCTTTATCCGTTGCCGGCCCGTCTATGCGCAAGGAGTGGGCGATGAGTTCTCACCCGTTCGGATTAACCTGGCCGGATGGTATCTGGTACTGGTCAAACCGGATGATTATGTATCCACGCGCGAGGCTTATTCTTTAATTAAGGCTACGCCATCCAAATATTCTCTTACTGAGGAGGTTATGAAACCGGTTGACCAATGGAGAGAGACCATTACTAACGACTTTGAGAAGAGTGTTTTCCCTCAGCATCCTGTTATAGAGGAGATACGTAACCAACTCTACCGGATGGGGGCTTCGTATGCCTGCATGAGCGGAAGCGGAAGTACCGTATTCGGCTTATTCCGCAACGGGGCCGACCTGTCAGAGTTGGGCAGAAAACACTTCGTCTTCCAGACCAGGCTGTAAAAAAAGAGGGGAAATTCCTACCCATTTATAGGGAAATACCATTTCTCTGCTGCGGGGAATGCTGTACCTTTGCAGCAGAACCAAAAACCATCAAGCGTTATGAAAAGATTTATCATTTCCCTGTTTATGATATTCGCAACATGGCAAGCAGCCTTTGCAATGAGTTATGAGCGTGCTCGAGAGGAAGCATTGTACCTGACGGACAAGATGGCCTATGAGCTGAATCTGAATGACCAGCAGTATAATGATGCATATGAGATAAATCTGGACTACTTCCTGTCATTGGACTCCGAGGCCGACCTGTATGCCGACTATCTCTCATACCGGCTCTCTGACCTGCGTCACATCCTGTATGACTGGCAGTACAACCTGATGCTAGCTGCCGACTACTTCATCCGTCCCGTGTACTGGCGTTCAGGCGGATGGTACTTTCCCATCTACGGGCACTATAGCGTAGGACATTACTATTACAGCTACCCCAACGTATATTACAGCTATCGTGGCGGACACGGACGTATTCATTATTACAGCGGATTCTATGCCAGCAGACGCCCGGTATGGAACGGAGGACTGAGGGGACATCACCCGACAGGCGGCCGTGGCAGAATCGGAAACACCTCAATTCAAAGGCATGACGGCGGAAGGAACGGATATCATATAGAGTTCAACCGTAACAATAACGGCCGTTCAGACCGGGGAAACTCATTTGGAAACAGCAGCACACGCAACCGTGAGGGATATAGCCGCTACCATGAGGGTACAACCCGGAATCACGAGGGTTATACCAGGAACTATGACCGTAGCAACAGCGGCAGTTCATACGGCTCCCGCCCCAGCCACAGCAACGACAGCTATAACGGAAATTCAAGAGGAAGTTACAGCGGTGATACGCACGGCAATTATAACAGGGGTTCCGGAAGCAGCTTCGGAAGCGGCTCAAGAGGCAGTTATAGTGGTGGCACGCGAAGCTATGGAAGCGGCTCAAGAGGAGGAAGCTACAGCGGTGGCTCACGCGGAGGAAGCTATAGCGGCGGCGGTTCACGCGGAGGAGGATACAGCGGCGGTTCACGTGGAGGAGGCGGTAGTGTTTCCAGAGGAAGAAGATAATAACCAAAGCAAAAGCCCCAGCTCCACACAGCTGAGGCTTTTATTATGAATTAAATGTATGCAGATAATAATATCCTGTTGTTTTTTAGCCCATAATACCATATTTGCCAATAAAGAACAGCAGGACGTAGCCCATAGCCAGACCGATAATACCCATGATGATACCTACACGCATCATCTGCTTCTGGTCAATAAGACCAGTGGCATGTGCCAGGGCATTAGGAGGTGTGGAGATGGGAAGGATCATTGCCAGTGAAGAACTGAGGGCAACACCGATAAGCAATGTGCTGACACCGCCATAGGGCTGTAAAGTAGCCACCGTGGAGAGACCGGCAAGCGCAAGAATCGGGAACAGAAGGTTTGCCGTAGCAGTATGACTGATAAAATTAGCCATAGCATAACACAGCAACCCGCTACCCAGAATCATCAGGAGGGGCGACCATGAACTGAACGGGATGGTTGATATCAGATGCTGAGCCAGATTGGAATCCTGCAACGACAGACCCAGGGCAAAACCGCCGGCCACCATCCATAGTACAGACCAGTTAATCTCCTCCAGATCACGGCGCGTGATAATACCGCATGTACAGAATACACCTACGGGCAGCATAGCCACCACGTTAGAGTTGATACCCGTGTATTTGTCAAACATCCATAACAGAACGGTAATGGCGAATGTAATGTAAACCACAACAGAACGCCAGTCATTCCTGGTCTCGCCTTCAATATGAAGCTCAATCTTCTTCTGCGTAAAGGGGAACAGCGTCTTCAGAATAAACCATGCGATGAAGAGCAGGATAATAACATAGGGACACATTACCATCATCCACTGACCGAATCCGATTTGCATGTTCAGACCATTAGGATCAGCCAGATAAGACAGGGCTATGGAATTGGGGGGTGTGCCAATAGGCGTTCCGATACCACCGATATTGGCACCAATGGGGATAGCCAGGGCCAGGGCAATCTTACCTTTTCCGTTGGCTGGTAAGGACTTAAGCACAGGA
>Ga0326514_10001681_pt1 | contig 14283 bp, 9 predicted proteins | sample 3_2548_0518_D_FD_203653 | JGI IMG/M metagenome (GOLD analysis project Ga0326514, IMG submission 203653) | Bovine rumen microbial communities from UC Davis, California, United States - 3_2548_0518 | ecosystem: Host-associated > Mammals > Digestive system > Stomach > Rumen | place: USA: California...
CAAGGGCACTCTCAGCCCATTTCCCAACCTTTATCCTTAAGTTCGAGAACGGAGTGGCACAAGTCAGTTGGCAGATCAATCCCGACGGGCGATATTACATGGATGAAGACGGCTATGGCATGACAGATGATGAAGAAATAGAAATCTATGGCTTCATTGATCAGAATGCCAAGGTCGTGGTTAAATTCAAGAACATCAATGAATGTTATGGTGAATTAGACAAGATGCGTAAAGAGGCAGAAGAGATTGTTAAATCAAGACAATAGAGGGTATGTACAAGACAACCCTTTTCAGGAAAAGTCATTCTGTTTCACAAGATATGTTTTTTCCCGCTTGTAACTTATAAATATTCTTGCCATACGCTAATCGCCTACGTTTTTTAGAATATTCGAAATACGATTGCATACTTCAGTCCAATTCTTTGCCGTGAGAATGAAATACCAAAAGATAAGGAACAGGGGAATCCATAACAAGAGGTACCACAGGGAATTAGTTGTCATTGAAATTGAAAAGCCTCCGATAACGGAACCGACAATACAGAAGATGTGCAGGAGAAGACCTTTGATATATTTTCTGAAGAAAAACAGAAGAATCGGAAGAATCAACATCCCCCAAAATACACATATCAACATAGTTTCATTCTTCTCCGCCCAGCGTTTCCAACCCGACTTAACTCGGAATGAAGATAGTGTCACAATTTGCCTGCTTACCATCTGATCCTTTGTCCAGGCAGACTCCCAAAGACAGACCGCATAATCGGTGCCGCGAATCAGTGTCACACAATTGACATACAGCTTCCCGTTTTTATCTTTCTGCTGATAGTACCGATGCCACCCCTCAAGATCTTCCCTCGTTATCTTCTCAGTCTCCAGAAAAGTGCCATATTTATTGTTCTTGTCGAACTCATTAATTACAGCCCACGAATAGGGTTCTCCCTCGGGATTTTTCATCGAATAGAGAGAAAGCGTGCTCTTCGGCAAATTGGCAGTGAACTTTCGGAATCCGTATTCAGGATTCACACTCAGTTCGGCATCGGAAGGCAGTACAAGCCGGGTCTCTGTGAGTGAATCATAAAACACCACGGCGGTGTCTGTCGACTGAGCCAATGTCCCGAAGAAAATCAGGAGCCAGAAGATGACTGATACGATATGTTTCATTTCACCTTCTCTGAGAGGGTTGCCAATGTCGTCTTTATCATATTCTCATACATATCACTGGCCGAGAAGCTGTCCTCTTGGTAGGTGTAATCACATTTGGCAGCAAGATACTGATGCCAGATAAGTTGTCCCTTTCTTGTGAAGGAAATAAACATGTCCACTCCGGGATATTTGAGGTAATCCTTGCCATTTGGAGAAAAGGTTGTGAACGAGTTGTACAATTCGACATCGACCGCCAATTCAGGATTGTAATGCCTCTCATAGGCTTCGAAAGTGAAAACATGCTCACCCATCAGTGTCTCAAAAATCTTGTTCAACTGCGTTGAAACATTGCTTGCTATGTTCTCCGCTTTCGTAAGGATGAGATATTCCTCATACTTGGTATTGCGCTTCTCTCGAAGGGAATTGATATTTTCCTCCGCATGGCTGTTTTCCCCTATTTGCTGTTCCCAGTAAGATATGGACTTTGTGATATATTGCGGCATACTCATCGTATGATTGCTCAGGGTGAGCTTGTAGGGAATGCTGGGCGAATCGGCATGAGAGATGTAATCCAACATTCCGATGAGCATGGCTGCTGTCTCAGGGTGGTATTTGTTCTGTATATCCTTGCGCTTGCGGCTGACATAGTCAGACACCGTCGCCTTGTAGGCTTTGCGAGCAATGGCTTTGCCGGCCCAACGGTCCTCTTTGAAGAAGAAGGTCACGTCGGTGAACTTCTTCGTTTGGCCTGCATAGACAGCGAGAAGGTATTCTTTGACAAAAATTCCCATGATGATTAGACCGATTGCCATAATGATTGCAACGACAATGGAAATCAATCCCATCCAATGGGACAGGGTATCATATTGGGAAGGCGGCATCTTCTGCCTTACCTCGTTCTCATACTCGGCTTTGAAGCTTGACGATTTTTTATAAATCGGGTCATATGCCACGACTTTTCCGTCATGCCAGGCAGGCAGATAGTGGGATGCAATTTTCTGTCCGTCATCGTTTGTGAATTCATACTCCCATCGCATATCTATATTTACCACTTCGTATTCCGGAGCAGCAAAAGAGGCGACAAAATTCCAAGCCGAGTAGGTTCCCCAGATTACAAGTATCGCAATCAGGAAATTCAATAATCCATTAACATGTTTCGCTTTCATATCAACACCTATTGGTATTTAACAATATGGTCTCTATTTCTCTTCAGTTTTTTGTTTCCCTCGGTATTCCTGCAAATAAAACCGATTCTGTTGGGAGAAGGCAAATTAGCAGTTCGGTCAACCTTGAAGAATGGCTCAAGCATGAGGAACTCCGCACAGCAGAACGAGGAGGAATCTATGACTACTTGTCATCAGACCCGAAACTGTTGCCCAAGCCTTCAAGGAAGGAGCCAACGTCCTCAACAGCCTCTTGGAGCCACTTGCCGGCAGTCTCGATACCCGCCTTCGACATATAGCCCATACACTCGCCCCTCAACTTCAGAATCTCCTTCCGTTGCTCTGGGGTAAAATCTTCGCACTGTTCAATCTCCTTCATAATCTCGTCGTACCTCTGCGATGCCTTCTGCCAATCCTCATACTCATAATCTGCAGCATTCTCCTTAAGCTCTACTGTGAAACTTTCCAGTCGCTTAATGGCACGTTCCTCCTTGCTACTGCATGCACAGCAGAGCATCACTATCATCAACACATAAAAAAACTTCTTCATCTCAATTATTCTGTTTTATTTAGCATCTCCCCTGCGGATTGTCGTGAAGGTTCGTGCTTCACTTTCCGGCCACTGGAGCAGAAGGCTGCAATGAACGATAATGATGCTCACTTCATCCTTCAAAATCGAATTTAATTTTATTCTTCACTTGACATAGCAAGTCTTAGCCCAAACAGACCATTACTTGTATAGGGAGGGAAACCTTCTCGATGAGTTACAAGGCAACATTCTATTTTACTATCCGCGCACCCTCCCCGACAAACACGGGGGTCTTTTGTTGTTGACTTGGAATCCTTATTCATCGAAGATGTATAATCCTTAAAAACGTCTTCGCACCACTCCCACACGTTACCACTCATGTCGAAGAGACCCAACTCATTGTCTTTTTTCTGACGTACGGGCTGCGTCCTTCCTCCGTGCCATGCAACTTCATCAAGAATCTCACCGCCAGCGTATTTCCAACCATGGCTTAGAGAGCCTCCGCTTGCCGCATATTCCCATTCTGCTTCTGTGGGAAGGCGGAAGGTTCTTTTTGTTTTTTTATTAAGTTCACAAATAAAAGCTTTGCAATCATTATACGAAACATGTTCTACTGGCAGATTCTTATCGATTTTACACTCGCTGGGGTTTCTGCCCATTACAGTGTTCCATAACTCTTGAGTAACTACTGTTTCGCCAATATAGAAGTTTGATAATGTCACACTATAATCCCTGTTTTGATCAGATTTTTCCAATGACTTTAGAGCAGCCAATACGAATGCCCCACCCTCAACAGGAATCATATCAAACTCAACACCGTTGCCCACTTTAATTTTTAGAGGCTTCTTTTGGGGAGTTTTCACTGCAGGTGCAACTTTTGAAAAAACTTTGCGATTATGATTTCGCTTTTCTTGAAACTTGTCTTGCAGTCTTTTTAGTTCTTTCTCACATGCCTCCAAGTCCACTTTTGCCAAGCTCAATTCCGTCTCCTTTTGAAGTAAAATCTTTTTAAAATTTAACTGACGAGACTCTAATGCAGCAATCTTGGACTCTAGTTCAGCAATTTCTTCTTGACGCAGTCTTTCCTCTTCCCGCTGCGTTGCCAACTTTTTATCAGCTTCGCGCAGTTCAAGAGTGGCAGCAGTAATTGCTTCAACCAACTTCTGCAGTCCCAATTCAGGATTATCTGCATAGTCTATATGGCTGCATCTTGCTAAATATAGTGTTGAGTCTTCGTGATAGTCAGAGTTATCTATGCGCACGGGAATAACCTTTTTTCTCATCATGCGGGCTACGGCAATTTCATTAGCAGTCCATTCTGATTTATTTGAATTAGCCGTCGAGAGAAAAACAAAGACACGTGAAGATTTAATATTTCGAACAATCTTGCTATCAAAGAAATCTCCGGAATGGATTTCATGATCAAGCCAGAATGTGATATTAGCCTTTTGGAATGTGTCTATAATCTTTGACACTTCATTGCCGGGAATCACATTCTTTTTCTCGTCCTCATAATCCCTGTGAGAATAGCTGATGAAAACATCTCTTATATCATCTGCCTCAAAACTATTCACAAACAACAGTGATGTTTGCTCTGTGGATGCAGCCTTTTCGACATCCTTTAAGCTTATTGGTTCGGAAGGGTTCATGTCAAATATCAGTAATTACTTGATCAATATTACACATTCTCATTTTCATCAACAACAGACGGTTTGCTGAGTTGGTCTTTACTTCTGCCGGACAATTGGTGAAACACTTCGGATAGACCTCACCCCATTTCCCTCGCTGTACTTGATCTTTGAGGCAGAGGGAAATATAATTCACCACAACAGGGTTGTCACCTTCACGCATCTGCATAAATACTTCGCTGCTTCTATCCATAGAGGGCAGTAAAACGTCAACAGTTTCGCTGTTATTCTGAAGATAAGGATAGGTTTTGCCTGTTAAGTAGTCATATAGCGAGAAATCACTTACATTCGATTCGAGTTGCTGCATCAATACATCTCGCAGCTTTGTCTGAAACCTCGGCAAGTTGTTATGATTCAGTTCGTAACCGGACACAAAGTCATAGAGATGCATTTTTGCTAACAAGTTATCGTATTGTAGCTGGAAATAGCTGTCGAGAGTATCATTGTCTATAATCGGCTTAAAAAGCCCTTGGTTATGCAACTGCGTAAAAGACCCACTTTCGACCCTTTCTTCATTATACCATGCTATCAAGTTCTCTCTAAGAGAATTAAATTTCAGATACAATTGCGACAGTGAACTCTTCATCTTGTTGAATCTGTCGATGAACATACCTGCCACATGGAGTCGAATCTTGTGGTTCTTCAATTCTCTTTCCTCTCTTTGAATCTGAGCATTCATATCTTCGAGTTCAGCCATTAAGTCTTCAAGCCGGTGGCGATATTTTTTCTTCATCACCCACCAAGAGACAAAGAATGAGGCTAAAATAATAGCCGCCACGACGAAACTCCAGATGTAAAACTCTGTTTGCACAAAGTCTCCTATATTATACCATACGACAAACACCAACACAACGACAGCAACAATGGAACCGACAACTTTTAATACCTTGGACATCTTAGTCGAATAGTGACTCGAAATTTCGGACATCCTTTCAGAACGCACTTCATTGACCTTCTGTTTCAAGGCATCGACCTTTGACTTGCGGGCATCAGATGAGAGGTCTAAAATCTTCCTCCGCTTTTGGGGATCTGACAATTCCAGCAAGAGAGCTTGCCAACTGCGAGTGGATTCTTCATACAGCCTCCGCTTGATGGTTAGTTCATGGCGTTTGCTATCAATATAGACCGACAGCAAAAGGGCTGTAATTGCATTGCCCATGCTTCCGAAATCAATAGTGGTCTTGCCATTCACGACACCTGACACATTCGTTCCATCAATCATAGCGTCTTTAACTTCTGTAATGATGAAAGCCCCTTCGCAGAAAGCACGGTCTTCAATATAAGAGAACGGTATGTAACAGTATCCTTTATCCCCGAAATTCGTACCCCAAGAATTACGAACGATATAATAATTATTTTCTACATCGACACCGCAGATTACCATCGCATGACGACCATGTTTTTCAGCCTCTTGTTCTTCGGATGTAGGTACTTTTACGAAGCCATGTCTGCAATTGACAAAGGACTCATACAACTTCAGCGAAATGAGTACGGGATAACCGCACTGCAGAGCTGCGCAGATGTCATACCTTTTGACATTAACGTTCATCGCTTTAATTACCTTGTGCCGCTCTGCATCAGCCATCGCTTCTATTGAAGGCTCTATATCCATATTATCGACTTCGTAGGGACACATGGTTTCTTCACAAACGCCTCTTTCCATCATGACCCGAGCGCCTGCGTTGAACGTTGTGCCCTCGTCCTCCAATACCTCCGACTCTGTCTTTCGAGCGAAATAATACAAAAATCGTTCGCTCAAATTCAAATCCTTGCCGTTGCATTTCTTTAAAACGTACTCATATACCGACGACATTGCAAATGCCACGCAAGCCCCCACGGCTCCCTGACTCTTGATAGGCGTAAAGTTATCTCTCAAATCAATTGTCTTCGCTTTGAGATTCGGATTAGGCATCCAAGTCTCGTCAAAGGGCTTGTAGATTGGTTTGATCTCTGTGTGATAGGTAACATCGCCTATAACGAAACTATGATTCTTATAGATAATCTTTGCCTCCTTTTGTTCTTCCTGTTGCACCCCGTATTCTGCCAATTCGGCCTCTTTCGTCCTTAAGAAATTGGTGTCGCTGAGAATTTCGGAATGAAGCGTTTTCCTTAAATTTAGCAAATTATTGAAATCGGCTTCAGTGATATCCAAAACCTTCAAGCTTGGAGATATTATGGTTCCTTCTTTATCTTTCGTTTCTCCTGGGATTCTGTCATTCTCCTGAAGAAAGCGTGAGATTGGATCGATATTGTAATCCTCCACCGTCGGTTGATTCAAATCGTAGAGATAGTTAACTAGCAAACTGTTGTCCTCGCCTAGTATCATAGCGAGTGCGGCTTCTTTCTCGGGGAAAGAAACATTGGGATCCTGTACAAAATCCTGCAGTCTGTCTGTAGTCTGCTTGATGAGTTCATCTATTTTCGGGGTATTAGTCCGAATTATGGATTCCTCCGACATGTTTTGTGACAAAGCAGGCACCAATACTTTCTCCTCAAAATTCTTCATCAGAGTTGAACATCCCTCCAGTCGCTCCTTGGCCATTTGTGAAACCTTCAAGATATCTACTTCTGTCTCGTTGATTCTTTCACGATCCATGAGTTTTAGATAAGCTTGGTGGAGTAAATAGTCGATGAAATAGTATTTGTCAAAGAACAACTCGCTCATTCCAATTCCCGTCACCTCAATATCTTCAGTCACGTTGACAGGATATATTTGGTCATAACTCTCAGCCGACAGCGCCACATAGTCAGCGATAATTCGAGACAGAGCTTTTGGTTCATTGATACCCAACGACACTCCTGCCTGGCTCACATTGCCCAAAAGTATAAATCTGTGCCACGATGAAAGCCGCTCTATAGACCCTTTCTCCTTCGTCGGGATACGGAATGGCTCCAACATCTCCTTGCTCATCTTGATATTAGGCTTGCCTCCGACGGCCGTAGCCAAAGACGTTTCCAAGCCTAACATATCGACCTCATATCTTCGATTCAATGACTTCGATGCCTCGGCAATAGATTTTGCCGTAGCTGCTGCATCTTTATCCCATATGGCGAAAACAACCAAATAAGTGATATAATTATCGCCAGGATTGCTAATAGTCAGGTAGTCCGTAGCACTTCGAATCAACATATCGGCCAGATCCTGAACGGACTTTACAGGTTGGTCATCTTCCTTCTTAACGACCAACAGTTTTCGCAAGTCAGATAGAAAGACTTCGTCTGTAATCTCTCGATGAGCTTCCATGCGGTTATACGACCATTGCCCCGACTCATTCTGTCCCATCCGCATCAAATGCAGGAAAGGCAGAGTCTGAGTCGAAGCATTAAGCCATAGGAAGCGCATCACCTGCTCAGCCACGCCATCCAAAGCGGAGCCTACGAATATTACTTGAGTGTGACGCATTGCTCTTTTGTTTTATTTACGCTTCCAATTCTTGGGCAATCTTCATCTCCTTGATAAACAACTTCTTGACTTCGGCATTGACTTTCTCGTCAAGTTCTTTATTGCTTAGTCCTATCTGAGAATAGCGTTCCCGGTAATTCTTTGACGCATCCTTTATTAAATTAGAATACTCCTCTTGACCCTTGGTCTTGCGGAATTCTGTAATGTTTTTGTCAAATTCGCGCTTGAACGTGGAAATATCCTCACAGAATTTATTGAATGCGTCATCTCTGTATTCAGCAAGGTCATACCAATTGTCATTCAGTATATCGCCCAATTCCTTGCTCTGTACTTGATACATGCCATTCTCGTTCCTGATATATCCGAAGACGAATCCATAGACCCAAAGTTTCATCTGCTCAGAGTCATCTCGCCTCACGGGATACAAATTGTATCTTTCGCGCTCCATGATGGTCTCAAGGCGCTTGTCGAAATGATAGCCGAATTGCTCACTAAGCTTATCGTAGGAGTTCTGACAACCCTGAACTGCTGTAATTGCATATGCAGGCAATACGGAATACTGATGATAGATGATGATACGATCATCCATACCGATATTCACAAACTGAACATTGGCAATGGTACCCGGAGCCAGATTTTCCTGAAACCCGCCCTGCTTTGCCAGACGATTGTCAGCTTTGTTGCTTACTCCGATATAATAACTGTCGGCCGCATTCTCACTGCGAGTGAGTTTTCCTTGGGTGTTGACTTTCAACAATGTCATCGACTTAGCAACGGCCTTGGTAACCAATTCATGGAAATCGTCCGGACTCATTTCGTCGATAACGTCGTCAATAGCTTTATTGCTATAAGAAGCGGATTTCTTCAAGCTACACGTGAACGCAAGCAGTTTTTCTTCAAACTGGGTAGGAGTATCTGTCGAACAATCATACAAATGATTAGGTGTATTCAAACCGCTACCGATAAAGCTTTCAATCTGGATATCTTCATCCGCTATCGTAATCTCGCCTAAGCTAAGATCCGTCAAGTCAATCACGAAATTCTCCTCCTTGGTGTCGGCACCATTGTAGAGATTCGTCTCCATTGACAAAAGGTCACTACGCACACTCTTAATCAGGCTCTTGATGCGTGCAATGGCTTCCGCTTCCTCTGCCAATGCCGTTTGCAAGCCATTATAGAAAGCAATAGCTCCTCTACGACGCATAATCTCGCGCTCATTGACCACATATTGATTCACTGCCTCACAGACAGCGACCTTATCGTTTTCAATTGTAGAGCCGAAATGAGATCTGAAGAAACTGTCTGCATCTTGTCTGAGCGTATCACATGCCCCCTGATAAGCACTCTTAAGAGAAGGCTGTTTGCGAACCAATGCCTCTTCTTCATGTTTCATTTCATAGAGGAAACTCGTATTCACTTGACCCTCTACTTCGGGAACATATACTTGGCGTTGTACGCCGAGAATAAACTGCTCTGCCGTAGCAACACCACACGGCGTATTGACCAACGAGACAACCTTTTCATGAAGTTTTTCTTTCACGTCTCGCAACTTGTCAGACATTTTTCTATTCAAGCCATCCTGTTCATTCTGCGTGTTCAACTGAATAAAATCTTCGCACTCCGGCTGGGGATTATGTGTATCCATAATATCCGACAATGCAACGTCCGGGTTCTTCTTGAGCAAATAGTTGATTACGTTATCCTGATTGTTATTCTCACGAATATTTACTGCCGGGTCATCAATCCAAGCATTGGCCATTTGTGCCGTGTCTATGCATCCGAGAGTCAGTAAGTTTTCGGTCAGGCGATTGGCTGCCTTTACGGCATAAAGTTTACCCATACGCTTACCGGAAACCATTATCTCGCAGACTCCAAGACCCGATACCCAGGCCTTTTTGTTTTCGATATCCATTGCACCTGAGTCGATTATCTTCTCGATATTATCAACGAAACTTGCCGAGGCATCGGCCAACTCGCCACTCGTGGTGAACAAAGCCAACGACAACATTTCTGCGATTTCATCAGGATGATTATAGGTGTCGTTATTGCCATTCTTGTTGTCAAGCAAGAAGAATGCATTGAAGGGAGACCTGCCTACAGCTATTTCTCGACCATGCAAGAAGTCAAGTTTCAAGTTCGTCTGCGCGTTGATTGAAAGATGTGTCAGATAATCAAGATCCAAAATCGACCCATATGCATTTGGCATAATATGGGTCTTTCCTACTTTTAAGAAATCATTGAAAACCCCGGCAAAAACAGCATAGCCAACCAATTTCTCATTTGGGAATAAGTCACGAATGATATATGCCATCGGGATAAACGTACCCGAACCCGTACCGCCACACATCGAGAAAGCCAAGTGAATCTCAACTGAATTGTCAAGAAGTTCATATTTCGGATTGTTTATGATATTGGCATTTGTAATCTGGGATACCGCTTGACGCAAATGAGACTCGACAGACTGCTCATTCAGCGTAATGGCAAAGCGACCATTGGTACGGAAAGCACCGGCTCCCTTGTCGAGGTGGACCAAAGCACTCACATTTGACTCAGGACACCACGCAAAATGCTCTCTGTAGGCCATGTAGATGCTCTTGGGATCAGGTACCGAAATTGGCACATGTTCGTTCTTATTCAATGACACAGTGGAGCCGTCAGCTGCTATTACATTAATCGTAATAGAGGATTGATCGGTATCAAAATGGAGGAAGCCAATCATCGGAGGTACTTCGCCATACGTGTCAAGGAACATTTTCTTGGTATGAAGTAACACGTTGAGGCCTGTTCCACCTAGTCCCACGTAGAGACATCTTCTAAGTTTTGTTTTTGTTTTCATAATTCCTAAAATATTCTATGAGTTAATAATCAGCTTACAGTAATATTGATGACTTCATTAGTGTCATTATCCTGCATCGTATATTGTTTCCCTCTTTCTATAGTCGAGGATGGATCAAGATAATATTTACCTTTATGCATCACAAAGCCGCCTCTGTTGTGATAGGCGATTTCCCACTCCCGAGTCTCCCATACTTGGCTTACGACGTAATTAACAGGCGCTCCGAAAGTTTTCTCCCAAAAACCTATTTTGGGCATCCTGCCGACAAATTTCACACGATGATACCCCCTCAGCATAGTTCTGTTGTGATAAGACGATGCGTTCGCTGTGACGGTTATGAAACTTATCCTCTTCATCTTGGGATAAATGAGCGGGCGAAGTATCGAGAGCCAAACAACAATGATGGTCACAATAATGATACCCAACCACATCAAGATGTGCTTCAAGGGATTCCAATCCACTTCGTACCCGGCATTGAATGATTGGTTATATTCTTCTGCTGCCACTTGGTTAATCACATTAACGTTCTCAATGCGTTTTGGCACAATTTCCCAGCCGTAGTTTTCCTCTGCGGCATTCTCTTTGAAGACAATAGCAATCTCGCTCTTATCCTCGTTGGCAGAAAGGGTGAACGTACCATCCTCCCTCACCTCTCCATTGTAGAGAAGAATATAGTCACTTCCGACTTGCTTACTGCCGTTTTTCTTCAGCTGCTGCATGCTCATAGTTGCCTTCGAGCCATGCCGCTTTGCCTCGTCGTTCCATTCCGGGGTGAAGTCGAACCGTAGCGTATCTTTGTCTTGTGCGCCCCAAAAGAGGAAACTGTCATACCAATGTACTGTTTTGCCATTCCAATCAGGCGATGTTTGATTGAGAGTCAAAGCATTCCAGGCATCATTGTATATTTGAACAGTAAACTCTGGCTCCAATATGTCATATTTTGCATCTACAGCCACGACTCGTGCATTGATAACGTGGGGCACATTCGGCACACTACTGCTGAGGGCGTCTCTGATGGCATCGATATCTCCCTTAGGTTCTGTACGGATGGTGATATCAGATCCATTTGTCACAGCTGTAATTTGGAAAAATTTATCCTCTGATTCAAGCTTTACAGACACATTGGGCATGCTCAACCGCAACTTAGCTTCAGGGAATACCCCATGTTGCTTATAATCCAGTGTATTCAGCATGATGGCCTCATGATTCAAAAGATGTACGCATATTTTGGGATGGCCGGATACAACGGAAATACAACCCTCACCTACAGTTTTGATTTTTTCAATGGCGACAAGAGCAGATTTCGCCTCTGTCGGGTCTTTCTGCGGTAACATGACATACACTCCATGCACTTTGCTCCTAGTCTTCAAATCGCTATTTATCGAAGTGCACCATTCGCGGATAAGAGCAACTACAGCCTCCGTACCAGCCTTGTCCTCTCCATCCGTAAGAAGGTAGAAGTAGTTATCCTTCGACAAATTGATATATTTCAATCCTTCTCGCCAAGCGTCACAGATATTTGTATTGCCTTTGATTTGAACATATTGATCTAATTCATTTTTGATGTTTGGCCAGTTCTGCAAGCCATCCTTATCATTCTTGAAATGGAAAATAGTGTGATACACCTTATCCTTGAAGGGAACGATAGTGATAGACCTGTTGATGCCCGGATCTCTCGAAATGTCGTTTTCAATGTACATTTTGGCACTGTCCCAAAGGTCGTTGTTTTCAGGAAGCATAGACCTCGTACAATCGAGGATGTAGATATAATTGTCCTCCAGATCAGCCCATGCTGGGCTGAGGGACAACACAAAAAGTGTGAATATGAAAGATATTCGTTTCATAAATATTTTTAGAACAATTTTTATTGCCATAAGGATTCAGTCTTTCTACCGAAGATGTGAAGGCGAAACAATGAATCAGACAGAGTTGCGCTTGGCAATATAGACAAATGTATCAAAACTCTTACAAGTTCGGAGGAAGACCCGCCTCGGCATGTTGACCGTTGAGGATCTTCAAACCTTGGCTCGGCGTGGACTGTTTATCTTCGGTGTCATGTGGAATCCGTCCAACTTCACACGTCTGGGTAAACCATAAGAAATCGGTGCAAAGATAGTACAAGTTCTCTTATTGAACAAAAAAAAACGAAAAAAAATGCTAAATACCCCGATTTTTCTTCAAATTTATCCATTTTTTGCCCGTTTCTGCACAAAAAAGCAACAAAAAATGTGTGCAATGAGAGGGGAGGGGATTCAGGGTTCAAGTTTCAGGTTCAAAGATTCAGGTTATCAAGAATTAGAGAATTGGAGAATTTTTTCTTTCAATAGAGAAGAACTGTTAATCCCCAAATTTATCAAGAATTAGAGAATTAGAGAATTTTTTCTTTCTTGAATCTGGAACTCATTAAATGGTCTCTCCCTTTAGGGGGATGCACTTTGAACTATTAACTATTAACTAAACATCTCCTTCTTCCGGAGTTTTTCTACGCATTACAAATGCTTATATTCGGTGCGGTCGGATTGCAAATCCGACCGAGCGAGCGGAGGCAGGAAAGCCGACCGAGCGAAATAGGTAATCTCCCCAAAGGCTGTTCACGGTATCAGAACTTACGGACAAAATTTACAATAAGCATCTTCCTTACCGTGTGTTGAAGGAGCTTATCTTGAACTCTGGCTTTTTTGAGTTGAGAGGCTCGTATATCATTTACAACTGGGAAAGGTTTGCACAGATTCCCGTCCATGGCCCGAAGAAAAGCTGGGATGACGATGAAGAAAACGCTGATGAAAAATGCGCTCAGAATGCTCCCGAAGTGCGCTCAGAGTGCTCTACTACGCACGCGCGTACTTCTTCCACTACTAATCGTAGAGTAAAACAAAATATAGATGTAGATATAGATGTAGATAATAATCCCCCCTTAAAAAAAGCAAAAGAAAAAAAGTCGGAGGAGGACAGCATCGACGAGGCGGCAAAATCTGTTGCCGTGTCTTTGTGTTCGACTCGCTGTTGCTCATCCAGAATTAGCGAGGCTGAGGTACGTCTTATCGTTGCCTCTTTAGGCAATCCGCCGTTTGTGGAAGATCTGTCTGAATCTACAAACCCCGATGAGTTATGAAACAGATTGTCAACCGCCTCCGCATGACGCTTACCCTGGTGCTTATATTTGTCTTTTGGGGCATTTTGTAAGCATGACTCCATCGGACTCCGATGGTGCCGTAAAAAGATTTCCAAGCCCCTATCGGACTCCGATGGACCCGCCAAAAGATTTCCAAGCCTCTATCGGACTCCGATGGATTCGCCAAAAAATTTCCAAGCCTCTATCGGACTCCGATGGACACGCCAAAAAAATCCAAGCCTCTATCGGACTCCGATGGACACGCCAAAAGATTTCCAAGCCTCCATCGGACTCCGATGGTGCTGCAAAAAAAATTCCAAGCCTCTATCGGACTCCGATGGACAAAATGTAAAATAAATATCAAGGAATAGGTAAATCCAAGATATCTAAATAGATAAATAAATACTGCGCAG
>Ga0326514_10001682_pt1 | contig 14280 bp, 13 predicted proteins | sample 3_2548_0518_D_FD_203653 | JGI IMG/M metagenome (GOLD analysis project Ga0326514, IMG submission 203653) | Bovine rumen microbial communities from UC Davis, California, United States - 3_2548_0518 | ecosystem: Host-associated > Mammals > Digestive system > Stomach > Rumen | place: USA...
CCTGATGGTACTGGAACACTATTCCGGTCTGCGTGGCATCGACATTCATGCCATGACGGTTCCTGTGTTTTTGAAGGAACTGGATAGACGCAGCTTTCCGGGGTTTGAAACTGTCCGCAGAAGCAGACAGAAAGTGCAGGCAACCTACCCTGACCTTGCTCCCAGTGAAGCCGTAGGCAAGCGCAGAGCAAAAAATGAGGTTGTATATCGAGAATTTGCGTCGAGAATTTGCAGAAAGCGAGGTGTAAAAAAAATGACTTGGTGGATCACGGATACCTCTATTGGGCAGCGATTGAAGTTCGTTAGACGATTTCGCCGCCTTACCCAGAAAGAGCTTGGACTCCTGATGGGGTATTCCGAGAAAACAGCGGATGTCCGTATTGCTCAGTATGAGAAAAACGCTCGAACCCCTAATGCAGAAACCACAGCGAAACTCGCAGAGGTTCTGAAGGTTTCACCTGTCGTTTTTTCACCGACAATCTGTGCTTCTCGTGAAGATTTGTTGCAGTCAATGTATTGGCTGTTTCTTATGAAAGGTGGTGGTGATATATATGATTGTGAAACTGAATATGCAAGAAGCAGAATGGAACAGAAACTTGGCGTGATAACCGTCGAGGAGTTCCTTGAAAAGATTCTCGTAAACTAAGCCTTCCGTCCGGTTTTGATGCCGGTAGTACGGAGGGCTTTTTCTATTCTCAAAACAATTTCAAATTTTAGGAGGAAAATATTATGGCATTTTTCAATAGCGCAGTAACCGTTCTTCAGACTCTCGTTATCGCTCTGGGCGCAGGTCTTGGCATCTGGGGTGCAATCAATCTGCTTGAGGGCTACGGCAACGATAACCCCGGCGCAAAGTCCCAGGGCATGAAGCAGCTCATGGCTGGCGGCGGTGTTGCCCTCATCGGCACCACCCTTGTACCTCTGCTCTCCGGACTGTTCGGTTAATCACAAAACAAGGAGGTAATCGCCTTTGGACAGCATACTCCAACAGATCACAGACTGGCTGAAAGAAATGCTCGTTTCAGCTATTATGGGAAATCTGTCGGGGATGTTTGAGTCCGTCAACAACCAGGTTGGCGAGATAGCAACCTCCGTTGGCATGACCCCGGCGAATTTTTCGCCGGGTGTCTTTGCCATGGTACGAAACATCTCCGAGTCAGTGATTATCCCAATCGCAGGCTTGATTCTGACCTTCATTGCCTGTTATGAGCTAATTCAGATGATTATTGACCACAACAATCTGGCAAATTTTGAAACCTGGATCTTCTTCAAATGGGTGTTCAAGACTTTTGTTGCGGTCATGTTAATCACAAACACATTCAATATCACGATGGCTGTGTTTGATGTGACACAGCACGTTATAAACGCAAGCGCCGGTATCATATCCGGAAATACTGCCATAGATGCTTCGGCATTGGAAACAATGGAAGAAACGCTGATGGCAATGGATTTGGGTCCTTTGCTCGGCTTGTTCCTGCAATCCTTTATCGTGCAGGTCACGATGTCCGCTTTGGCAATCATCATCTTTGTGATCGTCTACGGTCGAATGATTGAAATTTATCTGATGGTCAGCCTTGCCCCGATTCCGCTTTCCACTTTTGGAAACAGAGAACAGAGCAATATCGGACAGAATTATCTGCGTTCGCTGTTTGCAATCGGATTCCAGGGATTCCTGATTATGATCTGCGTGGGCATTTATGCGGTGCTGATTCAGTCTATCGCATTCAGTGATGACATCATCGGTTCTATCTGGGGTGTTATGGGCTACACCGTCCTTTTGTGCTTCACCCTGTTTAAGACTGGTTCGCTTGCGAAGGGTGTATTCAGCGCTCACTAAGGGAAGGAGGAAATTGTTTGGCAGCGTATATTCCCGTACCTCGTGACCTGACGAGGGTAAAAACAAAAGTGTTCTTCAATCTGACGAAACGGCAGTTACTTTGCTTTGGTGCGGCGGCGCTCATCGGAGTGCCGATTTTCTTTCTGGTCAAAGCAACCGGAAATGTGAGCCTTGCAGCACTGTCCATGATGATCGTCATGTTACCGTTGTTCTTTCTGGCAATGTATGAAAAGGATAGTCAGCCGTTGGAAGTGGTTGTAGAACACTTCATTCAGACCAAATTCGTTCGTCCCAAGGTTCGCCCTTATCAGACGGACAACTATTATGACGCTTTGATGCGTCAGTACAAACTGGAAAAGGAGGTTGAACGAATTGTTTTTCAAAAAGAAGCCACAGGCAAGAAACATCAAAATGCCTGCAAATCTGAATCGGAAGCAGCAGCGAGAAATTAAAGCTGTTGTGGAACGGGCAAAGAAGGACAACGGTATTCCGCAGACTGCACAGCAGTCCATTCCCTTTCAGAGAATGTTCCCGGATGGCATCTGCCGTGTCACTGACAGTTATTACACCAAGACCATTCAGTTTCAGGACATCAACTATCAGCTGGCACAGCAGGAAGATAAGACTGCCATCTTCGATGAGTGGTGCAGTTTCCTGAATTTCTTTGACAGCTCCATTCACTTTGAGCTTTCCTTTATGAACCTGAGTACCGATGCTGAAAGCTTTGAAAAGAGTATCCGTATCCCGTTCAAGAAGGACAGCTTCAATCCCGTCCGTGCCGAGTATAGCCAGATGCTGAAAAAGCAGTTGGCGCAGGGCAACAACGGCTTGACCAAAACCAAGTACCTGACATTCGGCATTGAAGCCGAATCCATGCGGCAGGCAAAGCCGAGACTCAACCATATCGAAAACGATCTGCTCAATAACTTTCGGCGTTTGGGTGTCATTGCCACTACCATGAACGGCAAAGAGCGGCTGCATCTGATGCACTCTATGTTCCACATGGGTGATAATGATAAGTTCTTCTTCGATTGGAAGTATCTTGTGGAATCCGGGCTGTCCGTAAAGGACTTCATTGCTCCGACGGCGTTTGCCTTTAAGACCAACCGCACCTTCCAGATGGGCAGTATCTTCGGTTCGATGTCTTATCTGGCAATTACGGCATCAGACCTGTCTGATCGTATGCTGGCGGATTTTCTGGATATGGAATCCACGCAGATCGTGACCATGCACATCCAGTCGGTTGACCAGACTGCGGCGATTAAGACCATCAAGAGAATCATCACCGAGCTTGACCGTTCCAAAATCGAGGAACAGAAAAAGGCTGTGCGTTCTGGCTATGACATGGACATTATCCCATCTGACCTTGCTACCTATGGTAAAGATGCGAAGTCACTTCTGAAAGAATTGCAGAGCCAGAATGAGCGAATGTTCATGGTGACATTTCTGGTGCTGAACACCGGGCGCACCGAGCAGGAACTGGAGAACAATGTGTTCCAGGCACAGAGCATCGCCCAGAAGCATAACTGCAATCTGCGTCGTTTGGATTTTCAGCAGGAATCCGGACTGATGAGCAGCCTGCCTTTGGCACAAAACCTGATTGAGATTCGTCGTGGCCTGACTACCAGTTCCACGGCTATTTTTGTGCCTTTCACCACGCAGGAGCTGTTCCAGAATGGTGGAGAAACGCTCTATTACGGGCTGAATGCTCTGTCGAACAACCTTATCATGGTGGACAGAAAGAAGCTCAAGAACCCCAACGGACTGATTCTGGGTACTCCCGGTTCCGGTAAATCCTTTTCCGCAAAGCGTGAAATCACCAATGCGTTCCTGGTTACGGATGACGATATTATCATCTGCGACCCCGAAGCGGAATATGCGGCTCTGGTTCACAAGTTCAATGGTCAGGTGGTAAAAATCAGCTCCTCCAGTACCAACTATATCAACCCTATGGACATCAACCTGAACTACTCTGAGGATGACAACCCGGTAGCACTGAAAGCTGATTTTATCCTGTCCCTCTGTGAGTTGATTATGGGCAGTAAGGATGGCTTGCAGCCTATCGAAAAGACGGTTATCGACCGTTGTGTGCATCAGATTTACCAGAGATATTTCGACAATCCTGCCCCTGAGAATATGCCGATCCTTGAGGATTTGTATGATGCCCTTCTGAAACAGGACGAAAAGGAAGCCCACCATGTAGCGACCGCCTTGGAAATCTATGTTAAGGGTTCTCTGAAACTGTTTAACAACAGAACCAATGTGGATATTCAGAATCGTCTGGTGTGCTTCGACATTAAGGAGCTGGGCAATCAGCTGAAAAAAATCGGTATGCTGATCGTTCAGGATCAGGTCTGGGGGCGTGTAACTGCCAACCGTTCTGCCGGTAAATCGACCAGATATTATATTGACGAGTTCCATCTGCTTCTGAAGGAAGAACAGACGGCAACCTATTCCGTAGAAATCTGGAAGCGATTCCGTAAATGGGGCGGCTTGCCGACCGGTATTACTCAGAATGTCAAAGACCTGCTTCGTTCCCCGGAGATTGCCAACATCCTCGAAAACTCTGATTTCATCTATATGCTGAATCAGGCAAGCGATGACCGAAGTATTCTGGCACAGCGGTTGAACATTTCGCCGCATCAGCTGTCCTATGTAACCAACTCCGGTGAGGGCGAAGGACTTCTGTTCTATGGCAATGTGATTCTGCCGTTCATTGACCGATTCCCGACAGATCTGGAACTGTATCGCATTATGACCACGAAGTTAAACGAGGTGGCACAGGAAAAGGAGGCGTAATGTATGGCGAAAAGACCTACACGACTCCGTTTTACCGAAGATGACCTTGCAGATTCTCATGTGAAGAAAGCTGCCGACCGTGCAGATAAGGCGGTTGATAGGGCTGAAAAAGCGGCAGACAAATTGGCTTCTAAAAAGGCAAAGCCGAAGCTAAAGCTGGAAACAGATGCAGCCGGTTCCCGTAAAGCAAAGCTCCGTTTTGAAAAAGCGGAGTTTACGGAAATCGAGCGCCCATCTGTGGCAAAGCACATGGCAAGCCGTGGTGCCGCAGTCACGCTCACATCCAAAGCACATCGGGCGGTGTCAGAATATGAGGATGATAATATCGGCGTTCAGGCTGTGCAGGAAACGACCAAGGCTGTTGAATCCACTGTCTATACCGTCGATCATGCCGTTTACAGTCACAAGCTGAAAGCCTACGACAAGGCGGAAAAGCTGGTTGAGAAGTCAGATAAAGCAAATGTAAATGCCCTGTATGAGAAGTTCAAAAAGGACAACCCCGATGCCGGTTCCAATCCCTTTTCCCGTTGGCAACAGAAAAGGGCAATCAAGAAAGAATATGCTGCCGCCAAAGCCGGTAAGAATACCGCTTCGACAACGGCTTCTGCATCTAAGGGTGCAGGCAAGGCAACGGGCAAAGCAGCTCAGGGAGCCAAGAACATCACAGAAAGAGTAACGGAGTTCTGCACCACACACTCTAAAACGATTCTGTTTGTTTTGATTGCCGGACTGCTTTTTATGATACTCTCAGGGATGTTCTCGTCTTGTTCGGCTATGTTCCAAGGCGGCACACAGATCATTCTGGGAACTTCTTTTACTGCAAAAGAGGAAGATATTATTGGTGCGGACAATGATTACAAGGCTTTGGAAGCTGCGCTCCGCAATAAAATCAATAATATCGAGCGTACTCATAGCGGATATGACGAGTACCGGTATGACCTTGATGAAATCAACCACAATCCTTATGAGCTGGCGGCGTATTTGACGGTGAAGTTTGAGGATTACACCAGAGATGAGGTGCAGGCTACCCTGCAATGGCTATTTGAGCAACAATATGAGCTGACCCTGACGGAAGTAGTAGAGATTCGTACACGAACAACATCTTCTACTGATCCCGAAACGGGAGAGACAACAACAGAGGAAGAAGATTACGAATATTATATTCTGAATGTGAAGCTCAGAAATAAGGGCTTGAACAGTGTGATTTCAAATTCCGGCTTGTCGGAAGATGATATGGAGCGATATAGAATTTTGCTTCAGACAAGGGGCAACAGACCGGATATTTTCGGAAATGACATTTACGCCACCCCTGGCGGCGAGTACACCGATTATGATATTCCGGGCGAAGCGCTGACAGACACAAGATTTGCCAATATGATTCGGGAAGCTGAAAAATATCTGGGATACCCGTATGTGTGGGGCGGCAGCAGCCCGTCTACCTCCTTTGACTGCTCCGGATTTGTTTCCTATGTAATCAATCACTGCGGAAACGGTTGGAGTGTTGGTCGTTTGACCGCAAACGGTTTGATGGGCGTATGCGACATTATCCCGAAAAGCTCTGCCAAACCGGGAGATTTGATTTTCTTCCAAGGCACTTATGATACCTCCGGTGCATCACACGTTGGTATCTATGTTGGCAATGGTATGATGATCCACTGCGGAAACCCCATTTCCTACGCTTCTATCGAATCGAATTACTGGCAACAGCATTTTTACTGCTTCGGCAGAATCAGAAACTAAAGGAGGGATGGCGATTGAGTGCCAAGTTAGACAGAATAGGTGCAGACCTTGAAAAAGCCCGTAAGAAACGGGCAGAATGGGATGCTAAGGTGAAAGACCTGGAACGCAGATACCGTGAGGAGGAAAATTCCGAAATCCATGAGATGGTTCATGCTGCGAACCTGAATCCCGAACAGCTTTCCGAGCTGCTCCGTATGTTTGCTGCGGATATGGCTCCGAAGCCTGATACGATCAATACTATGAATGAGGAGGAAACGCAGAATGAGATTTAAGAAAATTGGAGCCGCATTGCTGGCGTGTGCAATGTGTTTTGGCGTGTTTTCTACAACGGCATTTGCCTATGTAGATGAAAGCGTAGCGACTGAAGAACCTGCGGTCGAAGAAAAAGTTCCCGAAACAGAGCCGGAGGAGCCGATGCTACCGCTTACTCCCGACGGCAATCTGACTTTGGTTGATGACGCTGGCTCGCCTACGAAAAGCGGAAAGCAGTTCATTACCGCTGTAACCAAAAACGGAAACTACTTCTATATCATCATTGACCGTGATGATAAGGGCGAGGAAACCGTGCATTTTCTGAATCAGGTGGATGAAGCCGACCTGCTCAAGCTGATGGACGAGGAAGAAGTTGCAGAGTTCACCAAGCCGGTTGAGGAAACAAAGCCGGAAGTAGTTGAAACAGTTCCTGAAATTACAGAACCGACACCGGAGGAAAAGCCGAAATCCACAAATATGCTCCCGGCGATTCTTACTCTGATTGTGCTTGCCTGTGGTGGTGGATTCTTCGTATTTAAGAAAGTCCAGGAAAAGAAGAAGGCACAGGAAGCGGCAAAGCCTGACCCAGATGCTGATTATGTGGACGATGACGAGGACTATGGGTACGATCCGGAGTTTGAGGACGACGATGAAGATAGCTCCGTCGATGAAGATGATAATGAACCTGTGTAAACAGGATAGGCTTGATGCCTGGGGCAGCCTTCGGGTTGCCTTTACATAGTTTCCGCTTTCAAAAAATAAAAAAATTTGCGTTTTTGAAAGTGACATCTTGCATATACTATTAGCAGACAGTATAATAAGTACAGCGAAGCGGTTTCGAGAAATGAAAAAACTTCAATTTTTGAAAGCGGGTGACTATATGAAAACAATCACGAGAGCAAAATATCTCGATAGAATCATTGAACTGAATGGTACTCCTGACATCAAGATCATCACGGGCATTCGTCGATCTGGTAAGTCCAAATTGATGCAGGCGTATATTGCGTATCTGAAAAGCAATTTTGAAAACATCAATATTATCTTCATCGACTTCATGGATTTGGCGTATGAAGAAATCAAGGAATACCATGCCTTACACGCCTATGTGGAAGAACATTATCAGGAAGGAAAAACGAACTACCTGTTTGTAGACGAGGTTCAGATGTGTCCCAAGTTTGAGTTGGCAATCAATAGCCTGTACTCTAAGGGAAAATACGACATCTATGTAACAGGCTCTAATGCTTTCCTGTTGAGTGCAGATCTGGCAACTCTGTTTACCGGACGCTATATTGAAATTCATGTGTTTCCTTTCAGCTTCCAGGAATATTGCCAGTATTATGATGATATTAGTGACAAAGATAAGCTCTTTGATGAGTACGCTATCAAGGGCGGTTTAGCAGGTTCCTATGCTTATAGAACCGAAAAAGACAGAACAAACTATATCAAAGAGGTCTACGAAACGATTGTTACAAGGGATTTGGTACAGAAATATACTCTCCCGGACACTTTGGTTTTACAACGTCTGAGCGAGTTCCTTATGGATAATATCAGCAACCTGACTTCTCCGAATAAGGTCAGTCAGCTACTGACAGCAAATGAGACTCCAACCAATCATGTAACCGTCGGCAAGTACATTAAGTATTTGTGCAATGCTTTTGTATTTTATGATATTAAGAGATATGACATCCGAGGTAAGAAATACCTTGAAAGCTCTGAAAAGTTCTATTTGTGTGACAGCGGTATTCGATATGCAATACTGGGAAGCAGAAATATAGACTATGGCAGAGTATATGAAAACGTTGTTTGTATCGAGCTTCTTCGCCGTGGATATGATGTCTATGTCGGCAAGCTCTATCAAAAGGAAATCGACTTTGTTGCTCAGAGAGGTAGCGAAAAGATTTATATTCAGGTCAGCGACAACATTTCCGGGCAGGAAACATTTGAGAGAGAATGCTCTCCTCTGCTTCAGATTCGAGACGCTTATCCGAAAATGATTATTGCCAGAACCAAACATCCCCAATATAGCTATGAAGGAATCGAAATTCACGATATAGCCGATTGGTTGCTACAAGAATAAGCAAGGTGAAATATCTCCGTCATTCTCTTTTGAAATGATGGAGATATTTTTATTATGACGGAGATTGTAGAACAGAAAATTGTATCAGGTTGCAAAAATCCTTTCCGAACTTTTTACATAGCAGTCATGCACTACGGTGTGTGGCTGCTTATTTTTTTGTGAAAGGAGCAGATGCAAATGAAATTAGTTTTGGCTGAAAAGCCTTCGGTTGCACAGAGTATTGCCAAAGTGTTAGGTGCTGCCAAGCGTGAGGATGGCTACTTAGAGGGAAACGGATATGTGGTCAGCTGGTGTGTAGGGCATTTGGTGGAGCTGGCACAGCCGGAAGTCTATGATGCGAAGTACAGCAAATGGGCTTATGCAGACCTTCCTATCTTCCCGATGGACTGGCAGTATGAGGTTTCTGCCGGTACGAAAAAACAGTTTGGGATTCTGAAAAAGCTCATGGCCAGAGAAGATGTTGCGAGTCTTGTGTGTGCAACAGATGCCGGTCGTGAGGGCGAGCTGATCTTTCGGTTGGTGTACCACAAAGCCGGGTGCAGAAAGCCGTTTGAGCGGCTTTGGATTTCCTCGATGGAAGATGTAGCAATCAAGGAGGGCTTTGAAAATCTCAGGTCTGGAACGGAATATGATGCTTTGTATGAAGCAGCACTGTGTCGAGAACGAGCCGACTGGATTGTTGGTATTAACGCTACTCGACTTTTTTCGACCCTTTACGGGCAGACCCTGAATGTTGGTCGTGTTATGACCCCTACCCTTGCTATGGCTGTTATGCGAGAAGCTGCCATTTCCGCATTCAAGCCTGAACTGTTCTACACAGTTCAGATTGGATTGGATGGTTTTACGGCTGCAAGCGAACGCTTCAAAACCAAGGCAGCAGCCGAAGCTGTCAAACAAAGCTGTTCGGTGGCAATCGTTCAGAAAGCTGAATGTAAGGAGAAAACAGAAAAGCCGCCTGCGCTCTATGACCTGACCAGTTTACAGAGAGAAGCCAACCGTGTGCTTGGCTACACGGCACAGCAGACCTTGGACTACACGCAGAACCTCTATGAAAAGAAACTGGTCACTTATCCCCGTACCGACAGCAGGTTTCTGACGGAAGATATGGCACATAGCCTGACCGACCTCGTAAAGCTGGCTTTCCACACATTCCCCGTGGAGGATGTGGATATCATTTATAATTCGACCTCGCTGGATGCCACACGGAAATTCAAAAACTTCTTTCTTTCCGGTCTGGCGGTGCAAAGACTCAGTGATATGGTTTGCCTGGAACACGGGCTGTCCATTATTACACCGAAGCCGTATCGGGAGCGCCAGAAAAGAACTGTTTATCCCAAGAAGCGTACCCAGCGTGACGAATTATGTGATGCGATTGATGCGGTGCTGAAGCAGAAACCAAAGAGCTTTGATGGCTTTGTTCAGGCTCTGGCTGACATGGGATTTGAGTTCAAGGATGGAAAGCAGCCTGCGTTCAAGGGCGAGAATCAGAAGCGTTTCATTCGGCTGCGTTCCCTGGGCGAAGGATATAGCAAAGAGGAAATTCAAGCGGTTATCTCCGGCAAGAACCTGCACAAATCAAAAGGCGGCTCTGCCAAGGCTCCTGCCCCGAAGCAGTTCCAGATGCTGATTGATATTCAGGCAAAGATGGCCGAGGGCAAGACGGTCGGTTATGAAAAGTGGGCGAAGAAGTTCAACCGAAAAGAAGCTGCCCGAACGGTAATCCTACTGAAAGAAAAAGGCTTGGGCAACTACGACGATCTGACTGCTCATATTGAAAATCTGTCTGCCCGGTTCGATGCGCTTTCTGATTCTATCAAGGTCGCAGAGAAACGTATGAAGGAACTTAACATCTGGGAAGGAGAAGTACCGAAGGTGAAGACACCGATGATCTCGGATAATCCTGATGATGTAAGTTATCTGAATGCCACGGCCAGTGGCCTTTTTATTCCATATGTAAAACATGGCGCAAAGCTTAAAAAGGGTGATCTAATTGGAAAAATTGTTGATCCCTTACAGGGAAAAGTGCTTGATGAAGTAATATGCCCTACAGATGGAATGCTGTTTACCATAAGAGAATATCCTATTGTTGATGAAGGATCTCTGATGGGAAGAGTATTAAATAAGGAGGTATGCTCCTTTGAATAAAAAGATAGTATACGAAATTAAGGGAATGTATCGTGACGATTTCAGAGTCACTGGATATGAATTTGGTCAGGGTGAAAAATCTGTATGCATTGTTGGAAATTCAAGAGGCAATGAGGTACAGCAGCTTTATTGTTGTTCTCAGTTGGTCAAGAAAATGAAACAGCTGGAAAAAGAAGGAAGAATTACTAAAGATCATAAAATATTGATCATTCCTTCCATTAATCCCTATTCTGTAAATGTGCAGAAACGCTTCTGGCCAACAGATAATACGGACATTAACAGAATGTTTCCGGGATATAATTTAGAAGAGACAACCCAGAGGATTGCAGATGGAGTATTTTCTGAGGTTAGTGAGTATAAGTACGGAATACAGTTTGCTTCTTTCTATATGCCTGGAGATTTTGTCCCTCATGTCAGGTATATGGCAGAAGGACATACTACTGCTGAGCAGGCATTGAAATTCGGATTAAAGTATATTGTAGAAAGAAAAGTAAGACCGTATGATACCACAACACTTAATTATAACTGGCAGGTGTGGGATACCACGGCATTTTCTATTTATACAGATGCTACAGATAGAATCAGCGAAAAAGGTGCCGGTCAGGCTGTTATTTCGGTTATGAATTTTCTGGCTGAAAACGAAATCATCAAATATCAGAACGTCGGGAAGAAAAATCAAAAAGTAATCAGTGATTCTGAATTGATATCTGTAAGAACAGCTATGTCAGGCTTTTTTAAACCGTTGGTAAAGGCCGGTGATAGTGTGGATGCAGGAACACCACTTGCTAATATCTTAAGTCCTTACGAGGGAGATATTCTGGAAACATTATTTGCTCCGGTGGAGGGAATGATTTTCTTTATACATAACGCACCGCTTACTTATGCAAACACAGCAGTGATAAAAATGCTGGAGAAGTAAAAATGGTAAAACCGGTAAAACCGGTAAAACCGGAAAATAATTCCAAGGCTGCACCACAATGATTCCTGATTTTGTAAAACGCGGCAGTGGAAAGATCCTGAATGTCTCTTCCACAGCTGCATTGACACCCGGCCCTCTGCAGGCTGAGTACTACGCAACCAAAGCATATTTGACGTCTCTCAGCAATGCAGTATGGTATGAGCTGAAAGATACAGGCGTGACTTGTACTGTATTGATGCCGGGTGCGATGGCGACAGGATTTGCGTCTGCCAGTGGACTGACAACAACCAAGATGTTTGCAAATGCAGGCAAGTCGGAGAAAGTTGCACAAGACGGTTATAAAGGAATGCTGAAAGGCGAACTCAGCGTTATTTCCGGTCTTCCGGGATGGCAGAGCGCCTTTGTCGGACTCATGCCGATGATGCCGAAAAAGACAGTTATGGGATTTGTAGCGGATCAGCAGACAAGCCGCTAAGGGTAGAATATATGGAAAAATATCTTGTTGACGGACAGTACGGCAGTATTCTTGAACGAAATGGAATGAAACTGTCCGAGGTCCTGAAAAAAGCAGAATTACCGGTTGGAATGTTCAGCTCGGAACGGGTCATGATGACTTCGAAGGAATATCGCAGATTTATGGATGCGATCGGTGCATTGGTATCTACTCCTCAGGACTATATTCATATGGCAGCGGGAGAGGGAATCGAAATGTTTTCTCCTCCGATTTTTGCGGCCTACTGCAGCAAAAACGGGGAAGAATGCCTTGAACGTCTGGCCAGATACAAGAAGCTGATCGGTCCCATGGAGTACAAAATTGTGAAGGACGAGGATGAGTATCAGTGAATATAAGAAGCTATTGTGACAACAGATAAGAAAAAACTAAGTTAAGACTGTATAATTTGATAAAACACAAAAATATACCTCGTTAAACTTGGAATAACGCCCTTCGCATACTAATATAATACTATGTGGAGGGCGTTTGAAATCCTGTCTGCTGCAGACGATTGCAGAAGAATTGAAAGATTCAGGAGTCCCGGCGGAAAATATTGTTTCCTGCACTTGCAGACAAAAGAAATTATGTAAAAGGCGTTATATCGGAAATATTCTGAACGATCTCCATAAAACAGGCAGTGACATCACGCGCGAAACGATTAAGGACAATTATCCGAAATATGTTGTTACCCGTAATGATCTGATCCGGCAGTGGAACGGAATTATCCATGTGAATATAGGTCCGTTCATGAAAAACGGAAAAATGTTCTGATGGTGAAAGCCGGAATTGGTGGTGTTGTAATGAAGATTCTTTATGTAATAAACAATGCATATACAAATGGCAACGGACTGGCCGGATCGTGTCGCAGAACGGTTCAATATCTTAAAGAAGCCGGAGAAGATGTTCGTATTCTGTCTGCAAGAGGAGCAAATGGGGAGACACCGGATTACATACTGCCGGATGCCACCATTCCTTTTTTTAGCAAAATCATAAAAAAGCAGGGGTATGCTTTTGCAAAACGAGACAATGATGTAATCAGAGAGGCAGTCCGTTGGGCGGATGTTGTTCATTTGGAGGAACCGTTTGATCTGCAAATACGCACTGTCAAAATTGCCGAAGCGGAAAACAAACCCATCACCGCCACCTATCATCTCCACCCGGAAAATTTCTACGCTTCTGTCCATCTTCGGAAAAGCAGATATCTAAATTCAACAACGATGTCAGTATGGATGAACACGGTGTTCAACCATTGCAGAATTGTGCAGTGCCCTACAGAAAATGTTCGACAGCGCTTAGAAAAATGGCATTGCAAAGCAGAACTCCGGGTCATTTCAAACGGAATGCTTCCTGATAAGCCGGAGATTGTTCCTTCGCCGATTCAAAAACCAAACGGAATCTGGCTTGTTGTCACAACAGGAAGGTACTCCGAGGAAAAGGATCAGATGACCTTGCTGAAGGCTATGCGGTACTCGAAGTTCGCAGACAGAATTCAGCTTATTTTTGCGGGAAGGGGACCGATAGAACAGAAGCTGCGGGAAAAAGCAGATGAACTTGTGAAAGATGGTATTGTTAAACGGCCGCCTATCTTTGGCTTTTATTCGCTTCCGGAGCTGCAGGCAATTTACAGGCAGGCGGATCTATACATTCACTGTGCAATTATCGAGGTGGAAGGTATGTCCTGCATGGAGGCAATTCAAACCGGTCTTGTTCCCGTTATTGCCGATGGAAGATTGACGGCGACACCACAATTTGCGCTCGGCGTGGACAGCCTTTATCCTGAGCAGAACGCACAGGCTTTGGCAGAACGAATTGACTATTGGCTTTCAGATGATGACAGACGTAAGTGTGAAGCAGAACGTTATAAAGGAATGGGATCGAAATATGACATTAGTGTTTGCAACCGCGTAGCCTAGCACCGATTCATTCTGTTTGATTGTCACTGGTTCGCTCTGTATAATGACAGAAAAAGAAGAAAGGAAGATCCCAGAGACCTTCTTCTTGGCAGTTGAGTCGTCTCT
>Ga0326514_10001684_pt1 | contig 14270 bp, 11 predicted proteins | sample 3_2548_0518_D_FD_203653 | JGI IMG/M metagenome (GOLD analysis project Ga0326514, IMG submission 203653) | Bovine rumen microbial communities from UC Davis, California, United States - 3_2548_0518 | ecosystem: Host-associated > Mammals > Digestive system > Stomach > Rumen | place: USA...
AACGATGATGCGACTGGGAGAAGAGAGAGACCAGCTCGGAGTGATATTCGACCAGATAGGCACGCCTACCTATGCCCGCGACCTTGCCGTAGCCATAATGACAGCCATAGAACAAGGTATCACACCCGGCATATACCACTTCAGCAACGAAGGTGCAATAAGCTGGTATGACTTCACCAAAGCCATACACAGGATAGCAGGAATAACGGGTTGCAACGTGAAACCCATACACACCAGTGAATATCCCACCCCTGCGGCACGTCCACACTACAGCGTGCTTGACAAAACAAAGATAAAAGACACCTACGGCATAACCATACCCTACTGGGAAGAAAGCCTCAGAGAGTGTATAGACAAACTGAAAGGACAATAAAAGGGGGAAATCAAGGTGAGTTCCATCAATAACCACCGTAAGGATAAAAGTAAAAGAAGTTAGAAGAAGAAATGAATCAGGAAATAGAGAGAAGACGCACCTTTGCCATCATAAGCCATCCAGATGCCGGAAAGACCACACTGACAGAGAAGTTCCTGTTGTTTGGAGGACAGATTCAGGTGGCAGGAGCCGTGAAGAGCAACAAGATAAGAAAGACAGCCACCAGCGACTGGATGGACATAGAGAAGCAACGCGGCATATCGGTGTCGACCTCAGTGATGGAGTTTGACTATACGCCCGATGGGTCGGACACTGAATATAAGGTGAACATACTCGACACGCCGGGACACCAGGACTTTGCCGAAGATACCTATCGCACACTCACCGCGGTAGACTCTGCCATAATTGTTGTTGACGGAGCAAAAGGCGTGGAGACACAGACACGCAAGCTGATGGAGGTGTGCCGAATGAGAAACACACCCGTGATTATCTTCATAAACAAGATGGACAGAGAGGGACGCGACCCTTTTGACCTGCTCGACGAACTCGAAGAAGAACTGAAAATCAAGGTCAGACCCCTGTCGTGGCCCATAAACCAAGGTGCAAGATTTAAGGGTGTGTACAATATTTACGAGAACAAACTCGACCTGTTTACTCCCGACAAGCAGAGGGTGACAGAAAAGGTGGAGGTCGACGTGAACAGCTCTGCACTTGACGAGCGTGTCGGTGAAAGTGACGCACAACAACTGAGAGACGACCTTGAGCTGGTGGATGGAGTATATCCTGAGTTCAACGTAGACACATACCGCAAGGCTGAGGTGGCACCTGTTTTCTTCGGCTCTGCCCTGAACAACTTCGGAGTGCAGGAGCTGTTGAACTGTTTCGTGAAGATTGCACCGTCGCCCAAGCCCACCAAGGCAGAAGAGCGCGACATTGAACCGGACGAGCCTAAATTCACAGGGTTTATCTTCAAGATTACAGCCAACATCGACCCCAACCATAGGTCGTGCATAGCCTTTTGCAAGGTGTGCAGCGGAAAGTTTGTAAGAAATCAGCCATACCTTCATGTGAGACAAGGTAAGACTGTAAGGTTCTCTTCACCAACACAGTTCATGGCACAGCGCAAGTCAACCATAGAAGAAGCATGGCCGGGCGACATTGTCGGTTTGCCCGACAATGGCATCTTCAAGATTGGTGACACTCTGACAGAAGGTGAAAAGATACATTTCAGGGGACTTCCCTCGTTCTCTCCAGAGATGTTCAAATACATAGAGAACGACGACCCCATGAAAGCCAAGCAGCTGGAGAAAGGCATTCAGCAGCTGATGGATGAAGGTGTGGCACAGCTGTTTGTCAACCAGTTTAACGGAAGAAAAATAATCGGCACCGTGGGACAGCTTCAGTTTGAAGTCATACAATATCGTTTGGAGAATGAGTATAATGCCAAGTGCCGGTGGGAACCTGTTCACTTGTATAAGGCATGCTGGATAGAGGCTGACGATGAGAAGGAGCTTGATGCCTTCAAGAAACGCAAGTATCAGTATATGGCCAAGGACAGGGAAGGCAGGGATGTGTTCCTGGCTGACAGTGGCTATGTGCTATCAATGGCACAGCAGGACTTTGAACACATAAAGTTCCATTTCACAAGCGAGTTCTGACACAAAGACAGAAGTTCTGTCGGAGAGTAAGATATCAAAAAAGAGGATGCCCTGATGAGCATCCTCTTTCTCGTATTGTGTAACATGTATTTCGTGATTATCCTCCGAAGTTATCATACATGATGCTTTCAGGATCAACACCGAGACCATCGAGCATCTGTACGACAGCATTTGACATTGGACCGGGACCGCACATGTAGTATTCAATATCCTCGGGAGCCTCATGGTCTTTGAGGTAAGTGTTGAACATCACCTGATGTACGAAGCCCGGAGTGTATGCCACACCAGCAGCGTCGGCAGCAGGGTCCGGACGGTCGAGGGCGAGATGGAAGTGGAAATTCTTGAATTCCTTCTCAAGGTTATGGAAGTCATCAAGATAGAACACTTCATTCAGGGCACGAGCACCATAGAAGTAGTGCATCTCGCGATCTGTTGTGTGGAGGGTCTTCGTCATGTGCATGATCTGAGCACGGAGAGGAGCCATACCGGCACCACCACCAACCCATATCATCTCCTTCTTTGAGTCGAAGTGTGGGTGGAAGTCACCAAACGGACCACTCATGATAACCTTGTCACCGGGCTTGAGTGAGAAGATGTAGCTTGATGCTATACCTGGATTGACCTCCATGAAACCACTGCGGTCGGGTTTGAACGGTGGGGTTGCTATGCGGACGGTGAGCATGAATACGTCGCCCTCAGCCGGATAGTTTGCCATGGAATAGGCACGGATGGTGGGTTCCGGGTTCTTACACTTGAGGTCGAACATCTTGAATTTCTCCCATGCTGGCAGATACTCGTCGGTGATGAGACTCTTGTCGAAATCCTTGTCATAGTCGATGCAATCGAATGCAGGTATCTTGATCTGTGCATACGAACCAGGGAGGAAGTCCATGTGTGCTCCCGGAGGAAGCTGCACCTTGAATTCCTTGATGAACGTTGCAACGTTGGTATTGGAGATGACGGTACACTCATACTCCTTAACACCGAGGATGCTTTCGTCAACATGTATCTTCATGTCGCTCTTCACCTTGCACTGGCATCCCAGACGCCAGTTGTTCTTTATTTCCTTACGGCTGAAGTGTGGTTTCTCGGAGTCGAGAATTTCACCTCCACCTTCAAGCACCTGCACCTTACACTGTCCGCACGATGCCTTACCACCACACGCTGATGGCAGGAAGATACCGTTTTGGTTGAGCGTTGCCATGAGGTTATTACCCTGTGGCACGTTGATGGTGCGTTCACCATTGATCTCAATGTTCACGTTTCCACTTGGGCTAAGGTATTTCTTAGCTACGAGCAGAATGATTACGAGCAGGAGTATGACTATCAGGAATACTCCTATGCTATATGCTATAAACTGTCCCATAAGTGTGTGTCTTAAATGTTTAGTCCGCTGAAGCACATCATGGCCATGGCCATGAGTCCTACGGTAATGAATACTATTCCCAGTCCTTGCAGCGGGCGTGGTACATCGCTATATTGCATCTTCTCACGGATGGCACCCATTGCCACGATGGCGAGTGTCCAGCCGATACCTGAGCCGAAGCCATAGACCACAGCATCCCAGATGGATGTTATTGCCTGCGAGTTGGTAGGCTCGAGGAGTATGCGCTGCTGCATGAACAGCGATGCACCCATGATGGCGCAGTTTACAGCTATCAGCGGCAGGAAGATACCGAGGGCAGCGTAGAGCGACGGAGAGTATTTCTCTACTGTCATCTCCACCAGCTGAACCATTCCGGCAATGACCGCGATAAAGAGAATGAACGAGAGATAGCTGAGGTCAACTCCAGGCACGAGGCAGTCAGGACCCAACACCTTAGTTTGCAACAGGTAGTTGACGGGCACTGTAACGGTGAGTACGAATGTCACTGCCAATCCCAGTCCCAATGATGTCTTCACCGTCTTCGACACAGCAAGGTATGAACACATGCCGAGGAAGAAGGCGAAAATCATGTTGTCAACAAATATCGATCTGAATAATAAGCTTATTGCGTGTTCCATTTTTACTTCTCCTTATAAAAATATGCACGATGAACCCAAATGACCACACCCACAAGGATGAGAGCCATGGCAGGCATTGTCATCATTCCGTTGTTTACATAACCGAAATCATAGAAGCTCTGGGGAAGGATCTGAAATCCCATGAGCGAGCCTCTACCGAAGAACTCACGCAGGGCACCTACGATGACAAGTATCATGGCATAGCCAAGACCATTGCCCACACCGTCGAGGAACGAAGGCCAAGGCTTGTTCATCATGGCGAAGGCTTCCAGTCGACCCATGAGTATACAGTTGGTTATAATCAGTCCGACATATACGCTCAGCTGAACACTCACATCGTAGGCAAAAGCCTTGAGTATCTGCGAGACGATGGTCACGAGAGCAGCCACCACTACCAGCTGAACCACAATTCTTATTCTGTTGGGTATGGTGTTGCGAATGATAGATATTATCACGTTTGAGAATGCTGTAATGATGGTAACAGCCAATCCCATTACTATAGCTGGTTTGAGCTGCGAAGTAACAGCCAGTGCCGAGCATATACCCAACACCTGTATGAGGATTGGGTTGTCGAGGTTCAGCGGATTAGTGAATACCTCTTTGTTTTGTTTACTGAATAATGCCATGGCTATTTTTTCTTTAGTGCGTTGATGTATTGAGGCAGACCGTTACGAAGCATCTTTGACACACCGTTGGAAGTGAGTGTAGCTCCTGTGACACAGTCTACTTCAGATGATTTGTTTTCAACCTTCTTGACAACGGCAATTGCAACGTTTCCGTCATCAGACATAATCTTCTTGCCTTGGAAGTTCTCCTGCCATGCCTGAGAGTCTTTAATCTCTGCTCCGAGACCGGCTGTCTCACTCTCATGGTTGAAATATGCACCATAGATGGTGTTCAGGTCGTCGTTGACTGACACGAAAGCACTTATTCCTCCCCACAGACCCATGCCTTTGAGTGGGAACACATACTTGGTCTTACCATCAATGTTGCAAACATAGTAGTCAAGTCCGTTGATTTTAGTCTCTTCCTTCACCACATCCTTGTATTTAGCTTCAGCTTCGGCACCATCGAGTCCACGAATATTGAGCGAATAAAGGATTTGTTTCTTTATGTCGAGAGCGACATTTGCATCCTGCATGGGTTTGAGAGCCTGATAGACAAAAGCCAAGAGGAATGCCACTACTACTACGAGTATCGCACTATATATAATAATGTACGAATTGGAATTGGTGTTCAGTTTCATTTTATACCTCCTCTCTTCATACGTTTTGTGATGTTACGTTCCACAATGAAGTGGTCTATGGTTGGAGCAAACATGTTTCCAAAGAAGATTGCAAGCATCATACCCTCTGGATAACCTGCATTCATGACACGAATGACCACAGCCATGGCACCTATGAGGAAACCATAGATATACTTGCCTCCTTCCGTACGGCACGAGGTAACAGGGTCGGTAGCCATGAATACTGCTCCGAAGGCAAATCCACCAAGGATGAATTGATGCCACCACTCCATGGTTGTCTCCCCCGTAGCCTGGAAGAGTGCTGCCATGACACCACCACCAACGAATACGCTGAGCATGGTGCGCCACGATGCGATGCCTGTAAGGAGGAGTATAACTGCACCAATGGCAATGGCAATGACAGATGTCTCACCAATGGAGCCAGGAATGAAACCGCATATCATGTCGCAGAGAGAAGCGTCAGGGTTCACGCCCTGGGCAATCTGTCCCAGCGGTGTGGCTTGAGTAAAGCCATCGGGAAGGGTATTGCCCAATCCGAATATAGATTCCTGAGATACCCATACTGTGTCGCCTGTCATCTTTGAAGGATAAGAGAAGAACAAGAACATACGGGCTGCTATAGCCGGATTAAAGATGTTCATTCCCGTTCCTCCGAAAATCTCCTTACAGAAGATAACAGAGAACGCACATGCCAAGGCAAGCATCCATAGCGGACAGCCCACAGGTATGATGAGAGGTATGAGTATACCGCTCACGAGATAGCCCTCTTGTATCTCTTCGTTTTTCCACTGCGCCCAGGCAAATTCAATGCCCAGACCAACGATGTAGCTTACCAAAATCTTCGGCAACACGGCGAGGAAGCCATATGCGAAGATCTCAAAGAACGATGCTGAAGCAAGTGTGCCGGCAGCGAGATAGTTCTGGTAGCCAACATTATACATACCAAACAACATTGCAGGCATGAGAGCAATCACAACAAAGCTCATAATGCGCTTAGAATCGATGGCATCGTGTATGCTCACTCCTGTCTTTGATGTGGTATTTGGAACAAAAAGGAATGTCTCAAATCCGTCAAAGACACTTCTGAATGCGTGCAACTTGCCATCCTTCTCAAAGTTTGGCTTAATTCTATCAAGGTAATTTCTTAATGCTTTCATCTATGAATTCTCCTTTCTGAGGATGTCGAGACCCTCTCTTACAATTTTCTGGAGTTCCAGTTTCGATGAGTCAACAAACTCTGCTACGGCAAAATCCTCAGGCGACACTTCATAGATGCCCAGCTGTTCCTGACGGTCTATGTCACCCGCAATGATAGCCTTGATGAGATACTCTCCATAAATATCCATAGGTAGTACCCTGTCGTATTCACCGCTCATGATTATCTTACGCTCACCACCCTTGACACGCGCATCAAGAGTATACTCCTTTGACTTTCCAAACAGCCATGAGAAGTAAGACCTGTTGGCTGAGAACTGTTTGAAACGCGGCATAATCCATCCTGCCATCTCATGAGTGTCGTCACCCTCGGGAATAGCTGTGATTTCTGAAGTATGCGCTCCCAGATAGTCGTCTTTCGTGCATGGTCTGCCAGTGAGAGGATTACCGTTGATGAGTCTCACTGTCCTGGCATCATCAACATTGCCTTCAACAATGGCACCAATGGGTGTTCCAACGAGAGCATCGACATAAGCAGGCTGCTTGATTTCACTTCCGGCAACTGCAACGGTGCGTGTGAGGTTCACCTTTCCTGTGTTGAACAGTCTACCGAAGAATATCACTGCCGTTGGGTCTACCGTCCATACCACTTCACCTTTGTTTACAGGGAGTGTGTTATTTACCTGAACACCTACATTTCCAGCGGGACATGGTCCGTCAAAAATAGTAACCTCGGCATCTGCAGCATTCACGAGAACCTCAGCCGACTGCATGCGTCCTACTCCGAGATATACTTTGGCAATCTTGGCAAGCGCAGATATACCTGTTTGGAAATCAGCCTCATTGCCTTTTAATTCATACTCGAAATCAGCAGCAAGGGGCATGTCACGCAATGCTGACACGAAGATAGCCTTTGGTGTGGTATCGGGTGTTGTTGATACAGCGTAGGGAAGCTGGCTGATATAGCCAAAGAGACCAGCTTCAAGCAACGCCTCTTTCACCTCATCGGCAGAAAGAGTGTCAACCTTGCGCTTACCAAAATCCTTGAACACTTGCTCTTTGTCGGCCTCAACCTTAACCGAGAGCACCTTACGTCGCTCACCTCGTACAACTGCAGTAACCTTACCGCTCACGGGGGACGCAAACTTCACGTCGGGACAATTCTTGTTTACAAACAAGGCATCCCCGGCTTTAACAATATCACCTTCACGGACAACCACCTTCGGTGTAACACCAACAAAATCATCGGGAACGAGAGCAAACTCACCCGGTGTGTTTATTGGCATTTTAGCTTCAGCAGCTTTCCCTTTAAGGTTAATGTTTAAGCCTTTACGCAACTTAATAACATTTGCCATAACTATATTAAAGATATTGAATTATTGTTCTGCTAACAATCTCAAAAGCAGCCGCAAAATTAACAAATTTATAGCAATTTGAGCAGAAAAAGAATGTTTAATTTTACAATAATGGGGAAAATTCGTAGTTTTGCAATCTATTTGGAAAGCTGAGATTACAATTTTGAAGAGATTAAGGAAAATAACGAGCACCATTATATGGATTATGGCAGGTGGCTATCTAATGCTGATAGGCATACTGCAGTTGCCATTCGCCCAGGCTTTTATTGGCAAGCAGGTTGGCAATGCGCTTGAATCCAAGCTTGGTACAAAGACGGAGATTGGGCGAATTAATCTTGGTCTTCTAAACAGGATAATCATTGACGACGTATTGCTCTATGATCAGTCGCAAAAAAAGATGCTACAAGCATCACGGCTGTCGGTAAAGCTCAATCTCATAGAACTCATTTCATCGGGGAAGATACAGGTTTCGTCGGCACAGCTTTTCGGAACAAGAGCATTTCTGTATAAGGAAAATCCCAAGGCTACACCTAACTTTCAGTTTGTAATTGATTCTCTATCATCAAAAAAAGACGAACCCTCTAACCTTGACATCAGAATACAATCATTGATTATAAGAAATGGCTCAGTAAAATACGACATTCTGAATGCACCGAAGACACCAGGTAAATTCAATCCGAACCATATTCACATATCAAATATTTCTGCACACATGATGCTCCACACACTTACCAACGACTCACTGTCGGCAAGTGTGAGAAAGCTTTCGTTCAGAGAAGCCTCAGGCATTGACGTCCACACTCTGGCGTTTGATTTTAATGCAGGAAAAAACAATGCCGTGGTCAACGATTTAGCCATCAAGCTACCCAACACCAATATCAAGATAAAGAATATCGAGGCTGGCTACCAGCTGAAAGACAATAAGCTTGAAACTAACTCTCTAACATACAAAGTCCAAATTGACAAATCCGACATAACACCTTGTGACCTAATAGCTTTACAACCAAAGTTAAAGAATTTCAATAATACTTTTTCAATAAATTCAGACATAGACGGAACCGCCAACAAACTAAACATCAACGAGCTGCACTTAGCCACTTCTGACAGAAGCATAGCCCTTGACGGCAACGGAATGATAAGCAAGACCGCAACAGCTTTAAACTGGAAGACGTTCATCAACGACATGACCGTAAACGCCAGCACCGTAAAACAGCTTCACGACATTCTTAGGAAAAATAAGATACAACTACCCGAAGAGCTTACGCGTCTCGGAAATATAAAATTCAGCGGTGAGGCATCAGGTATCGGCGGAGCACTTTCTGCCAGAGGCAACATAAAGACGGATGCGGGAAATGCCAAGATGGACATTACCCTCAGCAACAACCATCTCAAGGGAAACATTGAGACTCACGAGCTGAATGTGGGAAAGATAACAAACAATAATGATTTTGGAATAGTAACAGCAAAGTTACAAGCTGACGGCACCATGTACGGCAACGCTTCTCTTCCTTTCAGCAAGCTATCTGTCAATGCCGCCGTAAGTCGTTTTGACTATAATGGATACCAATACCGCAACATCAAAGTTGAAGGAGACTATCATAATTCACTTTTCAACGGAAAAGTCGCCATACACGATGCCAATGCCGACATGGAGATTAACGGCTTGGTGGCATTAGAAAAGAAACAGCCGAAAGTTAAACTAAGCACTACAATATCACATCTCGTCCCAAAGGCTATCGGTTTTGGCAACATGATGGGCAACAAATCCTTCCAGCTACAGGCTGAGGCGGATTTTGAAGGCAGCAGCATTGAACATTCAAGCGGTTTCCTCAATGTTTCCAACTTTACAATGAAAGATGCGAAAACACAGTTCTCATTCAATAACCTCACGCTTAACACCGGCTACCACGACGGCGAACACTTCGTAGATGTAGACAGCGATTTCGGAAACATACTCATTCGTGGAAAATACAACTATGAGACTCTGCCCCAAAGCTTCATAAATCTCGTTGCCCATAAGTTACCCACATTGCCTGGGTTGCCAAAGAACATCGTTCAGAGTGACAATGATTTTGCCATCATTGCCAACATTCACGACGCATCTTTCCTCAAACACATCGTTGATGTGCCCGTCTATATATACCAGCCTCTCCACTTAAAGGGAATGCTCAACGACAAAGAGCATGATGTAGAGATGGATATCAGCATTCCAAGCTTCAGGTATGACACCCACAGGTTTGAGAACACCCACATCTACCTCACTACAAGCAACAACATACTCCATGCCACGTCTCAATCTGACAAGGTATATGATGACGGCAGAAGACTCTCGGTAGAGCTCAATGCCGATGCTGCCGACAACAAACTCACCACAAGTGTTCTGTTCAACACACACAACAGCCTGCAGATGCGGGGAACTATGAATGCCGAGACGGAATTTTTCAAGACAGAGACAGGAAAAGATGCTGCACATGTACGCATACATCCTTCAGAATTCTTTATAGACGACAACAGGTGGGAGGTTCAGCCATCCGATATTATATACTCTAAGAACAACCTCAATATTGACCACTGCCAGATAAGCAACAACAACCAGCATGTCATTATAAGCGGAAGTGCTACCACAAACCCCGATGACTCAGTAACTGTAGACATGAAGGACATCGACGTGGCATACATCCTCAACATTGTAGATTTCCACAGCGTGGAGTTTTCGGGACTTGCCACAGGAAGAGCTACCGTCAAGAACCTGCTCGCCACGCCAACAGCTCAGGCCGCGCTCAGTGTCAGCGACTTCAGGTTTGAGAACGGACGCATGGGAACGCTCCATGCCAACGTTAGCTACGACAACTCCCAGATTGACATCAACGCGGTATGCAACGACCAGCCCTATGGCAGCACATATATAAAAGGGTATGTATCGCCAGAGAAAAACTATATTGACTTAGGCATAAAGGCTGAAGGCACACGATTGGAGTTCATACAGAATTTCTGTGGGTCATTCATGCAGAACGTTGAAGCTCATGGCAACGGACACTGCAGAGTGTTCGGCGACCTGAGAGCTATAAACCTTGAGGGACAGGTAGTTGCCAACGGACAACTCGGCATTTCAACACTCAACACCACATATACCCTCAACAATGACACCATCACGATGGTGCCCAACGAGATAATCTTACAACGAGACACCATCTACGACAGGGAACACCACATGGGAATAGTTGAAGGAGCCCTCCACCATAACAATCTCAAGAATCTCACCTTCGACATAAACGTTGAAGCGCAAAAACTTCTTGCCTATGACTTCCATGACTATGGCAATCAGGTGTTCTACGGCACGGTGTATGGCACAGGCAACTGTAAGATACAGGGACGCAAAGGAGAGATTATCTTCGACATCGACGCCACGCCGGAAGAAGACTCATTCATCGAATATAACGCGGCGGGACCTGAAGGTATCAGCTCAGGAGAGTTCATTGACTGGACAAATGCCACATTCTCGCCACACACATCCTACAACGACAGTCAAAACGACACCCCTACCCTGCTGAGATATTGGAACACATTAAGCACCACTCCATACAACAGCACCCAATATAGTCTTTTCTCTGACAGCATGGCACTGAGAAACAACAATATCCCCTTCCTCAAGGAAGAACATGGAAACGACATCAAGCCAGATGCCACAAACATCTACCTGAACTTCAACGTTAACACCACACCAGACTTCACACTCCGCGTGCTCATGGACGAACAGACAGGCGACAAAATCTCACTTGTGGGCAACGGAGCCATAAGAGCCACTTTCTTCAACAAAGGAACACTAAACATGTATGGCAACTACCTCATTGACCACGGTACCTATACCATGACCATTCAGAATGTCATAAAGAAAGAGTTCATGTTCCAGCAAGGCTCAAGCATCATCTTCGGAGGAGACCCCTTCAATGCTGCCCTGAACCTGAAAGGACTATACACCCTACCCGCGGTGAGCCTCTCTGACCTGCAAATGGGAAGTTCCTTCACTCACAACAACATCAGAGTAAACTGCACCATGGACATAGAAGGCACGGCAGGAGCACCCACCGTGACATTCGGTCTCGACATGCCCACCCTCAACGCCGATGCCCAACAAATGATACTCTCAGTCATGAACTCCGAAGAAGACATGAACCAGCAGGTGTTCTATCTGTTAGCTGTAGGACGCTTCATGCCGCAAGGTACGAACAATGCCAACCAAGAAAGCACCACCCAACAAAGCCAGACATCACTCGCCATGCAGAGCATACTAAGTGGCACCATATCACAACAGATAAATGCGGTATTGTCAAACGTCGTGAAGAGCAACAACTGGAATTTCGGGGCCAACATCTCAACAGGCGACGAAGGTTTCAACAATGCTGAATACGAAGGACTACTCTCTGGCAGACTCCTTGACAACCGACTGCTCATAAATGGAGAGTTCGGCTACCGCGACAATGTAAATACTGAAAACAAATCATCGTTTATTGGCGATTTCGACGTACAATACCTGCTCCATCCCAATGGCAACCTTGCCGTGAAGGTCTACAATCAGACCAACGACAGATACTTCACCCGCAACACACTCACCACTCAGGGAGTTGGTCTTATCGTAAAGAAAGATTTTACAAACATAAGAGATTTGTTCAGAAGCAACAGGAAGAAAGGAAAAAAGAAAGACACGCACCCAAGCAAGGAAGGCGATAGTGTAAAATCCACTGAACAACACTAAAGTGTTATATTATCTTAAAAAAGACGAAATAAAAAGGAAGGAAGCACACATTATACAAATAAAAACACTAATTTTGCGGCGAATTTCGAGAAAAGACAATAATAAATGTCCGTTTGGGCTCAAAAAAGTACTGGCACGACGCCATGTCGCCTGACGGAGAAAACCGTTTACAATAATTAATAATGTACGCAATTGTAGAAATTAACGGTCAGCAGTTCAAAGCCGAGAAGGGTGCTAAGCTCTTCGTCAACCGCATCAAGGATGCCGAGGAAGGCAAGGCTGTTGAGTTTGACAAGGTGTTGCTCGTAGCAGATGGTGACACAGTCAAGGTAGGCGCACCAACCGTAGAAGGTGCAAAGGTAGAAGCTGAGGTTCTGAATCCTCTGGTAAAAGGTGAAAAGGTAATCGTGTTTAAGAAGAAGCGCCGCAAGGGCTATCGCGTTAAGAACGGTCACCGCCAGCAGTACACTCAGATTGAAGTTAAATCAGTAATTGCTTAAACTTTGGAGGACTAAGAAATGGCACATAAAAAAGGTGTAGGTAGTTCTAAGAACGGACGCGAATCAGCTTCGCAGAGACTTGGCATTAAGATTTTCGGTGGTCAGAAGGTTATTGCAGGCAACATCATCGTTCGCCAGCGTGGCACAAAGCACAACCCTGGCAAGAATGTTGGTCTTGGTAAAGACGACACACTGTATGCACTTGTTGACGGCACTGTGGAATTCCACAAGGGCAAATTCAACAAGAGTGTGGTTAACGTAATACCGGAGGCTTAACGCTCAAGCTCAAAAAAAATTAACAACTATTCCAAACAAACAAATAATCCCGATTCTTCCTTGAAGAGTCGGGATTTACTTTTATAAATAAATTCTTCTACTTGAAGTAACGTTTCAACAGCCCGGCAAAGCCTGCACCATGGCGAGCCTCATCTTTAGCCATTTCATGAACGGTATCGTGAATGGCATCCAGTCCGGCTGCTTTAGCATTCTTTGCAATACGGAACTTGTCTTCACAGGCACCCTGCTCGGCAGCAGCACGTTTCTCAAGGTTTGTCTTTGTATCCCAAACACACTCTCCGAGCAGTTCTGCAAACTTGGCTGCATGTTCAGCCTCTTCGAAGGCATAACGCTTGAAGGCTTCTGCTATTTCGGGATAACCCTCACGGTCAGCTTGACGTGACATGGCGAGATACATTCCCACTTCCCCACACTCTCCATTGAAATGATCTCTGAGGTCGTTGATCATCTCATCATCGGCACCTGGCAGTTTACCATCGCCTATCTTGTGAACTGTGGCAAATGTCATGTCACCATCATCTTTCAACTCAGAGAACTTGCTTGCCGGAGCCTTGCATATAGGACATTTCTCGGGAGCTTCAGTTCCCTCATAGATGTAGCCGCATACGGCACAAATGAATTTTTTCTTCATAATGTTTTGTATTTATTAGTTTACGAAAATGTTTTTGTAGTATTTTACTTCATACTATTTGCAAATATAAAAAAAAGTTTGGATATTCTCCAAACTTTTTCTCTGTATAAGGCTTTTTAATCTCTATTTTGTATTCTTCACTTTCTCTATGAGTTCATCTGGTGTCAGAAGCAATTGTTCGCCAGTGACCATATCCTTCAGTGTTGCCTTGCCTTGGCTTATCTCATTTTCTCCTGCAAGTACTACAAAAGGAATATTATTGGCATTGGCATAGCTCATTTGCTTTTTCATCTTTACT
>Ga0326514_10001686_pt1 | contig 14262 bp, 13 predicted proteins | sample 3_2548_0518_D_FD_203653 | JGI IMG/M metagenome (GOLD analysis project Ga0326514, IMG submission 203653) | Bovine rumen microbial communities from UC Davis, California, United States - 3_2548_0518 | ecosystem: Host-associated > Mammals > Digestive system > Stomach > Rumen | place: USA...
AACGTTTCCTGAGGTTCATGTCAAGGACGGCGTCCCTTGAAACTGTTAACCGGGGAGAACGCTCATGTGTTCACCCCACACCAAAAATGATTGACCCGATTTTCTTAATTTCATGAAAAAGAGCTGCATTCTCAGTCATATACCTGATAGATATTATTCTTTCCAATGGAACCTACCAGTTCGACTTTACAATCCGGATCATAGTAATCATGCAGATAATTCGTAATCGTTGCCGGATCATCCGTGACAAGGCGGACCTTATCGTTGCCGATCATATCCCGGTAGGGGTTCTTCACCCCGTACCTTTCCAGAACAGCAAGATATGGAATGCTCTTAGTCGTCCAGCCTCCCAGCGGTGCCAGATTATACAGGGAATCCACTGGAACCCGGTCAAACGGAGCATAGGCAAGATCCGGAAAGAAACGGGTTACCTGAAACAGATAGAGATGGTCTCTGTCCCCTGACAGCTGACTCGTATAATTGCGGAAGTTGATCTGGCGTTCCCTCTCAGATGTTGTAATTCTTCTGTATGCCTCGTTGTAGGTTTTCTGATTGATTGCCAGCACCAATACCACTGCAAGGGCCACTGCTCTTTTACTGATCCTTGCCCTTCCGTTCTCAAGAATCGGAAGAAGTCCCAGAATAGCCGCAAGCCAAAGTCCCACCTCTACTCTCGGTACACCATATCTTCTTTTGTAGAACATATAGATGTAAAGTCCTGTCATAAGCAGAAGCTGATATACCACAGTAAGAACACTCTTCCATCCTCTCTTTCCATAAAGGATGCAAATACAAAGGACAAAGAGATAGAGAAGAAACATAGGATTACTGAAAGCCTTCTCCGGATACTTGCTGAAAAAGTCAAGGATCGTCTGCCACGAAAAGTGGAATTCAGGACGAAGATCCGCAATTTCCGCCATCGTCTCCATTGAAAGTTTTTCCGGATCGTAGGTGTCCCAGTGAGTGTACAGGTTATATGCATTCCGGTTGATTCCAAGATTTTCGAATGCTTCTTTATTGGGTCTGAACTTTGGGAAACCGTAATCCATGATCGCGGTTCTCTCTTTATCGTATGCGTCATATTCCTGACGGGCCGGATTTGAGTTCAGTGCATAATGATCGGCCCCCGCAGCGCCTGCTACCAGGATCAAAGCAGGAATCAGACAGATGATATAACGCATAAACCGCTTCCATCTCATTCCGGCTTTTGCGTCATCCTTAAGACTCAAAAGCAGATAAATTCCTGCAGGGGATACACATACCGCAGCCGCAAGTCCTTCCATCGGCCTGACAATAAATCCTGCAAATACCGCCAGCGAGCCAAGCAGAACTCCGAACTTCCGGACTTTGTCTCCTCTCATACTGAAAAAGATGAGAAGGGCTCCGGCAGCGCCGGCACATGCTGCGACTTTCGTGTAATTGATTGAAATATATCCTTGATAGCCATATGTCAGCTGAATCACAGCAATCAGCAGAGCCGCCATAAAGCCATCCTGAAAAGCGGACAGAATCACATGTGTGATGATGGAAAAAGACACAAACATTGTAGCGTATAAAAAGAGTGTGTACCAGGGAAGCTGCTGCGTAATTCGGTAAAGTACACTCAGAATCAAGCCGAATACATAGTTCGCCGAGTTGCTGTAAGCATCCTGGACCCCTCTCGAAAAATTCACAAAGTTCTGAAGCGATATATCATCATTCGTCTCAAAAAATGGTCTCAGCACACTGAGAAGCAATCCCATGAATATTGCGCTGACGAGCATGGAAAACCAGACTTTTCTTCTGTTTTTTCCACAGAACGCACCTATCTTCTTGAACAGACTCATCTCAATCCTCCCGCTCAGTCATGAATCTCGTAGATTACGGCGCTTCCTGCCTGCCCGACCGGCTCTGCCGTACAATCCGGGTCATAATAGTCATGCAGGTAAGTAAGAATCGTCTTGATTCTGGAAGCAACAACCCGAACCTTATTATTGCCGATCATATCTTTATAAGGATTCCTGACTCCATACGCTGCCATAGTATCCACATAGGGTTTGCTGGCTGCAGACCAGCTGCCCAGCGGAACAATATTTGAAGCAATCCCTTCAGGCATCGCTTCAAAAGGTCCATAAGACCAGGAAATCGGATAATCCGAAATATTGCATAAATAAAGGTGATCCTTATCAGCAGCAAGCTGCTTTGTAACTTCAAGGGAAGCTTCTCTCTGGGAAAGAGCCTTGCCCTGCTGTCTTCTATAGCTACCCTGCCATTGCGGCTGATCCAGGATCAAAGCCAAAACCATCAGCAGAAGCGCGGACCTTCCATCCAGTGTAAACTTTTCACTATCAAGCATAAGCAGAAGAATCAAGGTGGCTCCAAACCAGAGCCCAAGTTCCACGCGCATAAGCCCGAATCTGTTATCCGCATACAGATACAGTTCTGTAGCCGTAAGAAGCAGGAACTGGTAGATGATGGTTAGAAGAACCGACCATCTGCGTCTGCCAAAGAAAAGGATCAGGCAGACTACAAACAGATAAACCAAAAACATCGGATTTCTGGTAAAACGTTCGGGGTAGGTCTTAAAAAATGAGCGGATTGTATCTTTGGTGATCTTCTGCTGCGGTGAAAGAGCCGCGACTTGTTTCATGACATCCACAGAAAACTTATCCGGATCATAGAAGTTCCAGGTTCTGTAAAGCTTCCATGCATTCTGATTGATTCCCAGCTTTTCATAAGTTTCCTGATTCGGAGCATATGCAGGAAAATCATGATCCATCAGTCTGGTCCTGGCATCGGAGTATTCCTTGTAGTACTCTCTTTCCGGACTTGAATGCAAAGCATATGAATCTATTCCTATCGCTCCGGCCATAAAAGCGGCGACTGGCAGAAGAAGCAAGGCATACCGTAAAGCAGTTTTCAGGCGTCTGCCCTTCTTATCCCTTCCAAACAGATCCAGAAGCAGATAGATTCCACCGGAAGTCATCGCAAGGCCAACTCCCATGCCTTCGTTCGTCCGGATTGAATAACCCGCAAAGACAAAACATGCTCCGATGATAGTCTGCAGAATTCCCTTCTTTTCATCTGTCATGGAAGAGAATATCAGAAATACACCTGCTGCTGTGGCACATGCGGATACCCTCGTAAAATTGATCACGATAAAACACTCATATCCAAAGAAAACCATGAGCAGAAAAGGCAGAAATATAGCGGCAGAACCCCGGAAACGTTTCTGGATCACACAAGTAACTGCACTCATCGAAAGCAGAGCAACCAGATACATGACGACACTATGCCATGGGATTTTTGAAGTAATTCCGTAGAGAAAGATGAGCAGAGCACCATACGGATATCCTCCAAGGTCAGTCCATGCGTCTACAGAAACCCTTGATCGATTAAAAAAACATGCTAGTGCAAGATCATCATTCGATTCAAAATCCGGTCTGGTGAACAGAAGAAGAAATGCCAGAAAAGCCAGATTCATCAGCAGAGCAAACCAGAAAGATTTCCTGTTCTTTCTAATAAATTCCTTTGCCACTCTCATATCGTTCTTACCTATCCCTCCAGTTTTCATATCATCACTCGATCTCAACAGCCATCAGACTGTTTGTCTCTGTCTGACTCAATTCAGATTCCCAGCTGCTGAAACTTCCGATGTCAGCAGCGGAAGTATACCCCATATTAGTCAGTTTTCTGACTGCGGCTGAACTTTCCTCTTCCCTGTTTCCATAGACATATATCGTCTCATCCAGATTGGAGATATATTTTTCCGCCTCTTTCACAAGATTGTCATACGGAATATTGACTGCCTTGTCCAGATGTCCTTTCTCATAATCAGCATGAGATCGAACATCAAGAATTGTATATTTTTCCTCGTAACTCATATATTTTCTGGCTTCTTCAACTTCCAGCCGTTCATAGCTTTTTCCTTCCACGTTGCCGGAAGAGCGTACAAGCTGGATTACCGCAGCCGCTCCTGTCACTATGCAGCATATAATCGTGATCAGAGCAATCTTTTTTACAGAATCTGCTTTTCTTTTCATAGAACTTCTCAAACCTTTTTTTCCGAAGATTTTCTTTCCCCAAAAAACAGGAATCTCAGGATCGGAATCCGACGGATCAGATAAACAGACACAGGATATGGTATCAGAAGTGCGCACACAAAGATAATGATCGTGCAGACAACATAATTCATTCCCAGAATGTTCCAGGTCAGAATCTTCATGAATGTCATCACAGGTTCATGAATGATATAGATATCCATGCTCCTTAGGCCAGCTTTCTCAAGGACCCTGGTAACCGATGACTTAGATTTATACCTGCACAAATACTCAGAAAGCCATAATACCATATAGATCCCACAGAAACTGGCACCAAATCTAAGAACGTTGATCCCATTGCGGAAATAAACTCTGTTTAAGATCAAAAATACAATTGCTATTAGAACGAATGTAAGAAACTGCCCTTCAAAAAGGTACACTTCCCCTTCTTTCTTTTTATCTTCTATCTTCAGTCTGAGCCAGATCCCGGCAAGAAAAAAGAAGAAATATTTGGGCACTCTGAAGGGAATGTTCACCCACCATGATGCAGCACACAAAGCCCCGGCACCGTAAAGAACTGAGCGGAAATTTGCCGAATTCACAAAAAGTGCAGTCAATGCACTGACAATAAAAAGAACATAGAGAAACCAAAGAGCAACATCAGGATTCTGTCCGATCAGAAGTTTGATTGTATCTGATAATTTAAAAGGTTTTACAGCATATTGATTCAGCTTCAGCTTAACCGGGATATACAGAAATCCAATCACAAAATATGGCACAAGAAGACGTACCGCACGTCCTTTGATATACCGTGCCCGCTCTTTGACCGTCTTCATGTTCAGAAGCTTCGACGCAACAAATCCGGAAAGTAAAAAAAACAATGGCATGTGAAAGCTATAGATCAGAGTGTACAAGATCTTAACCCATCTGGCATCTATATTGATCTGAGACAGAGTGTGTCCCAGAACGACCAATATAATACCCACTCCTTTTGCAATATCAATTGCCCTGTAACGCTGCTTCGTCATCTGTTTCACCAATTATACTTTCCAAAGAAGATATAGCTGCGCCAAAATAACGCCATAAAAGCCATTATAAAGAAAAGAAGTGCGGCATGCAAGCATACCGCACTTCTCTTCGATATATTCACTGCAATAATATTACAGCGGATAGCTCTTATCCTTCTTGTCACCCTTGGTCGGGTCTACGCCGGTCTGCTGAGCCTGACGATACTTGAAGAAGTCAACTGCAACCTGCGGGAACAGAGCATAAGTAAGGACATCCTCCGGCTGCTTTTTCCACTGAGCGCACTCCTTCTCGAACTTCGGAAGAGACGGCTCCAGATCGTCTGCCGGACGATAATCGATGACCTTTGCATCGCCGATGCACTTCTTCTGGACTTCCGGATTGAACGGCTTTACGGTCTTGCCATACTTGCCGGCCAGAAGATCCTTGGACTGCTGCGGGACCATGTCGTAACGCTGTCCGCCATTGGAGACGGAGATTACGTTCATGACTGCCTGGGTTCCGACGATCTGGGAAGACGGAGTAACCAGCGGCGGCTCGCCGAAGTCTTTCCTTACACGCGGAACTTCCTCGAGAACCTGGTAGAACTTGTCTTCCTGTCCCATCTTGGAAAGCTGGGAAGTAAGGTTGGAAAGCATTCCGCCCGGTACCTGATACTGAAGAGTCTTGATGTTGACGCCAAGGTTCTTCGGATTCATCAGTCCGCTCTTCAGGCACTCTTCACGATACGGTCTGAAGTAATCAGCGATCTCGCAGAGAAGATTCAGGTCAAGTCCTGTATCATACGGAGTTCCCTTGAATGCCTCAACCATAACCTCAGTTGCCGGCTGGGAAGTCCCCAGAGCGAACGGAGACATAGCGGTATCGATGATGTCAACACCAGCCTCAACAGCCTTCATGTAGGTCATGGAAGCTTCGCCGGAGGTGTAGTGGCTGTGCAGCTGAATCGGGATATCTACCGCTTCCTTCAGAGCCCCGACAAGCTCACTTGCCTTATACGGAACAAGAAGTCCTGCCATGTCCTTGATGCAGATGGAATTTGCACCCATATCCTCGATTCTCTTTGCAATGTCTACCCAGTAGTCAAGGGTATACGCATCACCCAGGGTATAGGAGAGTGCGATCTGCGCATGTCCATGATAGTCATTCGCTGCCTTGACTGCGGTCTTCAGGTTGCGAAGGTCGTTCAGGCAGTCAAAAATACGGATGATATCGATACCATTTGAAAGGGACTTCCTGACAAACTCATCAACAACATCATCAGAGTACGGGCTGTATCCAAGAATATTCTGACCGCGGAAAAGCATCTGCAGCTTGGTGTTCTTGAATCCATCACGAAGCTTTCTCAGCCTCTCCCACGGATCCTCATGAAGGAAACGAAGGGAAGCATCGAATGTAGCGCCGCCCCAGCACTCAACTGCGTAATATCCAACCTTGTCCATCTTGTCGATGATCGGAAGCATCTCCTCGGTCGGCATACGAGTTGCGATCAGAGACTGATGAGCGTCACGCAGGACAGTCTCCATAATCTTAACTGGCTTTTTCACTGTTTTATCTGCCATGTTCTTATCCTTTCATATATATGAAATGATTCAGTGCCAACCACTCTCCTCTGCCCAAGATCCGGACAGCTGAAAGTGGAATCATCATCAGACTCCGTAGATTGCCATTAACGTGCCTGCAGCAACTGCGGTACCAATCACGCCGGCAACGTTCGGACCCATAGCGTGCATCAGAAGGAAGTTGGTAGGATCAGCCTGAGCACCAACCTTCTGGGATACGCGTGCAGCCATCGGGACAGCGGAAACACCGGCTGAGCCGATCAGCGGATTGATCTTGCCATGGGTTACAACTTTGAGCAGCTGGCCAAGCCATACGCCGCCTGCCGTACCGAAAATGAAAGCAACAAGTCCGAGAACGACAATCTTCAGGGTATCTGCGTTCAGGAATGCTTCTGCCGAAGTAGAAGCGCCGACGGAAGTACCAAGAAGGATAACGACGATATACATCATAGCGTTGGACGCTGTCTCCGTCAGCTGTTTGACAACGCCGCACTCACGGAACAGGTTGCCGAGCATCAGCATACCGACCAGCGGAGCCGTTGTCGGAAGAAGCAGGCAGACAACGATGGTGATAATGATCGGGAACAGGATCTTCTCCAGCTTGCTGACCGGACGAAGCTGTTCCATCTTGATCTTGCGGTCTTTCTCAGTTGTGAAGAGCTTCATGACCGGCGGCTGAATGATCGGAACCAGGGACATATAGGAATATGCTGCAACCGCGATCGGCCCCATCAGAGTCGTCTGGCCGAGCTTTCCTGCAAGGAAGATGGAAGTCGGACCATCAGCACCTCCGATGATGGAGATAGCTGCAGCTGCCTTTCCATTGAATCCCAGAGCGATTGCCAGGAAATATGCAACGTAGATACCCAGCTGAGCAGCAGCGCCCATCAGGAAAGAAATCGGGTTAGCGATCAGCGGACCGAAGTCTGTCATTGCACCGACGCCCATGAAGATCAGGGACGGAAGAATGGACCATTCATCCAGCTGATAGAAATAGTAGAACAACCCTCCTGCATGTTCCATTCCGAGCGAATCAACAGTCGGAGCCGCGATAACGTCCGGATAGATATTGACCAGAAGCATACCGAATGCGATCGGAATAAGCAGGAGCGGTTCAAAATCATGCTTGATCGCGAGGTACAGGAAAACCAGCGCCACGGCGATCATCACGTAATTTCCCCACGTCAGATTGAAAAAAGCAGTCTGATGCAGAAGATTTGAAATTATTGAACCCATCAGGTAACCTCCTAACGTTCAGGATACAAGTTCTGTCTCAGTCAGCTTAGTTCATGGTAGCAAGAAGCTGACCATTCTCTACAGCATCACCGGTGCTGACTTCGATAGAAGCAACTGTTCCTGCCTGCGGAGCGACAACCGGGATCTCCATCTTCATAGCTTCAAGGGTAACGATCGGATCGCCCGGCTTTACAGCCTGTCCGACAGAAGCGTTGACCTTGACAACCTTGCCCGGAACGGAAGCGTTGACCTTCACAGCGCCAGCGCCTGCGGAAGCTGCCTTCGGCGCTGCCGGAGCGGCCTTCGGTGCAGCCTTTGGAGCTGCAGCAACAGCTGCCTTCGGTGCAGATACCGGAGCAGATGCAGAAGCGCCGTTCTCCTCTACAGTGACATCATAAACATTACCGTTAACGGTGATAGTATAGTTCTTCATCTTTAATATCTCCTATTGATATGAAAGTAGTCAGGCGCTAAGCCAGTTGCTTCTTTTTCCTCTTCTCCTGATGGAGCGGACAACAAATCCATCTGCCGGGACCTTTCCGGTCTCGCTCTCGTATGCTGCTACTGCAGCTGCGATGACCGCTGCGATCTCATCATCATTGGAAACTTCTTCAGCCGGAGCTTCCTCAACCGGTGCCGGAGCGACCGGAGCTGCTGCCTTTGCTGCCTCAAGTTCCTTCTGCTTCTTCTTCTCCCCTGTCGGAATGAAACGGAACAAACCGATAACCAGAGTCAGAAGGACAAGGATCAGCATAACATTCACCATACCGACAATGGTGTTGATGCCTGCAGCTGCCAAAGCCTTTCCCTTCGGTTCCAGAACATTCCAGTTATAGGTGGAAGTCTGGTTCTTCATGTCTACGACTACCTGGACCGTAACCTTGGATCCCTCTTCTTCCGCAGTCTTATACTTTGCTGTCTCGGTGAAAGTGATCTCAAAGCCATCTTCAGCGATGCTGTAAGACTCAATGCCCTCAAACTCACCACAACCTTCGCGGGCCTGGTCCCAGGTTGCGACCAGTCTGGTAGATGCACTGTCCGGCTGTTCAAGATACTGAGCGATCTGCTCAGGTGTGAAAGCGGACAGCTGTGCCAGAGTCTGCTCGATCGACTGCTGGAAATTCGGGTACATGGACTCGTACTTCCGCGGTCCCTCAACCTCTGCCGGCTCAAGGATCTGAGCCTCTGTCTCTGCGCCATCTCCTGCTGCTTCTGCGAGCTCGCTTTCTGCCTCCTCTGCTTCCGTAGCAGCTTCTGCAGCTGCTGCAGCTTCAGTAGAGTCAGCTGCGTATACAGTTCCACAAAGCATGGAAGCAGTCAGTCCGCATGCAAGCAGAATAGCGCTTAATCTTTTCTTCATCTGCATGCCCCTCTCTTAAACTGCTGAATGCTTTCTTGCCGGAATGTCTTCTCTCTTCGTATAAAGCATCTCGAATGCACCGATTACCATCTTTCTTGTGTCTTCCGGCTTGATGATAGTATCAATGTATCCGCGGGAAGCTGCAGCCTCTACGCTGTTCTGCTTCTTCTCGTACTCTGCTGCCTTCTCACTTACGGTAGCTGCATCCGCTCCATCGTACATGATTCCTGCCGCAAGCTTTGCATCCATCGTTCCTACCTTGGCAGTATCCCATGCATAGGTGATGTCTGCGCCAAGAGCCTGGCTGTTCATGATCGTGAATCCGGAACCGTAAGCGTTTCCAACGATCAGGTTGACCTTTGCAGTGGTAGCGCCTGCGAATGCAGAAACAAGGGCAGCTGCTGCTTTTCCGATTCTGTACTCATTGTGCTTGTCAGCAAGGAATCCCTCTGCATTGGTAACAGTCAGTAGAGGGATATCGTATGCGTCGCAGAAGTTTACAAATGCTGCTGCCTTTTCACATCCCTTAGCGGAAAGGACCGGCTTGTACTCAGCAGTCTTCTTTCCTTCTTCATCATAGACTGCAGTTCTGTTTGCAACAGCTCCGACAGTGGTCCCGTTCAGCTTCAGGAAGCCGGTAACCATCTCTTTTGCTGCTGCAGCCTTGACCTCACAGAATACTCCGCCGTCAGCAATCCGGGACAGCAGGATGGATGTATCTCCAGCCGCATTCTCGATATCTGCACAGACTCTGTTAAGATCATCTTCTACGTCTGCAAGCGGTGCTTCATCCGCGTTGTTCGCCGGCAGCATGGTGACAAGTGCACGGATCTGAGCGAAAATCTCGCTCTCGGTTCCTACAAAGTCTGCCAGTCCGGTATGTTCGCTCTGGAACTCTGCGCTCGCCGTATCTTCCGTCTTGTTACCTGCAAGGGCGTTCGGTGCATTCACGAAGAGCTTTGCATCTTTCTCCATGAATACGAAATCACTCAGTCCTGCAGCTACTGCAAGACCACCGCCACACTGTCCAAGAACAGCTGTGATCTGCGGGATCACTCCGCTTGCAAGAGACATCTTACGGTAGAGCTCACCGAATGCGTTAAGTGCATCGACAGACTCCTGAAGTCTGATGCCTGCGCAGTCGATCAGTCCGATTACCGGAGCACCCATCTTCATAGCAAGATCATAGAGACGGGCAATCTTCTTCGCATGCATCTCACCAATGCTTCCGCCCAGGACCGAAGCATCCTGGCTGTATACATAGACCAGGCTGTCGTCGATCAGACCGTATCCGGTGATAACACCATCCGAAGGAGTCTTGTCTTCTGTCAGGTTGAAATCTGTGCTGCGGGCAGTCACACTCTTACCGATCTCAACGAAACTGTTTTCGTCAAGCAGGGCTGCGATTCTGTTCGCTGCACTGCTCTGTGCTGTATTGCTCATGCTTAAGACCTCCATCAATATACTACTGGTTACTTATAAATTTATATCAATCCTTGCAGCATGTTGGCGCAAAATCCCCCTGCCACAAAAATCTGCCGTATCTCATATTACGGTATAAAGCATCGAAAATCAAGAATGAAACTGGACAAAATCACGAAAGCATCATCTTCTGTCTGCCCCGGTAAGTATTTTTCCCCATTCGGAAGACGGATTTGCAAAGACATCTTCCGTCTTTCCCATCTCACAAATTCTTCCCTGGCTGATGATAGCAATATCGCTGCAGACTTTTCTTGCCTCGATTCTGCTGTGAGTGACAAAAAATACAGTAATTCCCAATCCGGTCAGCTGATCCATGGTCTCGTCCAGCAGCTGGTCCCTCAGGTATTCATCCAGTGCTGAAAATGGTTCATCCAGCAGCACAATCTGCGGATTTCCTACAAGAATTCTTGCAAGCGCTGTTCTTTGCTGCTGGCCCCCTGAGAGTTCGGAAGGTTTCCGGTTCTCCAGCCCTTCCAGATGCATCCTTCTGATGACTTCACGGATCTTTTCTTCCCTTTCTCCTCGATCTTCCTTTGCAAATGTGCGTCGCCCGGTTTTTCGTAATGCGGATGATGTATATTTTTTCTGCATCCTTGCTCCCGCAAGGCCGCATTCTATATTCTGACTGACTGTCATATTCGGGAAAAGCGCATAATTCTGAAAAAGAAACCCGACTCTTCTTGCCTGAGGCTTCCGGTTGATTTTCTCCTCGCTGTCAAAGAAAGTACATCCGTTGACTATGATCTTCCCGCTATCCGGTTTTGCAATACCGGCTATCGATCGGAGTGTCATCGTCTTGCCGCTGCCGGAAGGGCCGAGGAGTCCGATGATCTGTCCGGGTTTCATTTTTCCGGAATCCAGGCTGATTTGCAGAGTAAAGCTATTCAGGCGGGAACTTATATCGATCAGGAAACTCATTTGCTGCTCCTTCCTTCGGAAAGGTTCAAGATCAGAAGAACGCATGCCGATATTGCAAGATTCACCAGGACCCACTCTGTGGCCCCCTTGTTATCGCCTGTCCTCCAGAGCTGATAGACCGTCGTCGCGATCGTAGCCGTCTTCTTCGGAGTATAGCCGATCACCATGGAGGTCGCTCCGTATTCCCCCAGCGCTCTTGCAAAAGAGAGGACCGCCCCCGCTATGATTCCCTGCCTGCAGACTGGCATCCTTATGTGCCAGAAGATATAGGTGTCCGAGAGTCCCAGTGTCTGGCCGCTCCACTGATAGGTCTTATCAAAGCTTTGAAAAGCGCCTCTTGCCGTACGGTACATCAGCGGAAAAGCCACCACAAATGCTGCCAGTACACCGCCCGGCCAGTTCATCACAAAGCGGATTCCCCAGCGGCCAAGAAGCTGTCCCAGCGGATGCCTGACGCCGAAAATCTGCAGGATAAAAAATCCGCAGACGGTCGGAGGAAGGACAAGAGGAAGTGTGAGGAGGATATCCAGGATCCCGCGAAGCGCAGCAGGGATTTTGGCAACCTCATGGGCTGCCCATATTCCGGCAAAAAAGACCAGGATGCTTGCCACAGCCGCAATTCTCAGGCTGTTCCACAGTGGAAAAAGATCCATATTGTTCCTCCGTTCTGTTTTTCTGCGAATAACGCTTTTCTGAAACCAGCCGGGCAATACCATAACCCGGCTTTCCTTTTGGATATCTCTTGCAGTGGTTCTGTTGTCTGAAATTTCAGAGGATCTCCAGAAGGACATCCATAGCTCCTCCGCAGAGCATGTCCGCATCCTTCCCCGTTCTCCCGGTCAGATCAACGGTAAAGATCTCCGTCTGCGTATCCGGATCCATCATGATATCCATCGCTTCCCGGATCACTTCCGTTTCCATGCAGCCTCCACCGATCGTCCCGGTACAGCTCCTGTCTTTTCCGACCAGCATTCTGGTTCCCGCAGCCCTTGGCGCGGACCCCCTTCTTTCCATGATCGTAGCGAGCACACAGCTGCCTTCCCTGTACTTTTCGATTCCTTCAAGAATCTCTTCAGGGAACACATCTTTTCCCGGTGCCTCCGACTTAACTTCTATGATCTCTGACATAATCGAGACTGCAATCTCTTCCGGTGTCTGTGCTCCGATCTTCAGCCCGATCGGTGCATGAAGAAGTGCCTCTTTTTTCTCAGTAATCCCTGCTTCAATCAAAGTCTGCCTCATCCTGGCTGACCTTGCCCTGGATCCCATCATACCAGCATAAGCGAAATCATGTTTCATGATCTCCAGCAGGCATTCCTTGTCGAACCGGTGCCCCCTGGTCACGACCACAAAATAAGTGTCCTCATCATAGGGAATCTTATCAGAGGTCAGGCTGATGGCAAAATCATCCGGATAAAATTCATCCGCCCCTGCATGAATCGCCGTCTTCCCAAAATCGATACGATCATCCAGCGACAGAACCCGGAAGCCCAGGAATTTTCCCAGCCTGATGACATCCTGCCCGACGTATCCCGCTCCACATACGACAAGCGTTTTTTTATGCCCCAATCTCTCTCTGAAAAGCTTCTCATCCGGGACCATTCTGATCTCATCCGCCGAGATTCCCTCAGAGCAGGCGAAAGGCTTCCCATCGCAAAACAGAACTTTCCGTCCGGCCCTCTCTCCTTTTTTCACGATAACCAGCTCATTATTCTGATCAGGGCTTATCTCCCCGATCTTCTGGTAAAATGTGCGTTCTGACATCTTTTTCAGACTCCTGGTCTCTGCTTATACACCTAGTTTAACGTTCGCCTCTTCTTCCGCCTCTGCCTTGAAATCTTCCACCTTTACCGGATTGACGACAGGAAGCGCATCAATCGAATCGGTCCCAAAGTGTCTCAGGAATTCTTCTGTGGTGCCAAAAAGGATCGGCCGTCCCGGAGCATCCAGTCTTCCGACCTCCTGGATCAAATCATATTCCAGCAGCTTATTGACAGCATGATCGCACTTGACTCCCCTGATCTTTTCTATCTCTGTCCTGGTCACCGGCTGCTTGTATGCGATGATGGAGAGAGTTTCCATAAGGACATCTGTCAGGTTGGCTTTCTCCGGATGTTTCTCTATCCTGATCAGGACCGGGTACAGTTCCTTTTTTGTGCACAGCTGATACCGGTCCTCCAGTTTCATGATGCGGATTCCGCGGTTCTCAGCCTCATAATCTTTTTCCATCTCAGAAAGCAGCTCTTCCGTTTCCCCGGTACTGATCTCTGCCGCTTCAGCAATTCTGGAAACTTCAACACTCTCTCCCATCGAAAAAAGAATCGCCTCGATCTCGCCTTTCAGAGCATCTCTGTTCTTTTCCGGATTGCTTATATCCGCTTCCTTCAAAACTGCTTCAACTTCACTCATCTGACGGGTTCTCCTCTAGCCAATCCTCACCGGACTCGTCCTCATCACTGTCCATCCACTGGCTGCGGTCATTCGCTTCAATATAGATCTCTCCGAAATTTTCTTCCTGGCGTACATAGATATGTCCACGCTTCATCAGCTCCAGAATCGTAAGGAAGGATACAACCACATATGTCTTCCCCGGCCGGAGCATCAGCAGGTTCCGGAACGTACAGTTTTTTCTGTTTTCGATGTAGTGTTCCACATACTG
>Ga0326514_10001687_pt1 | contig 14262 bp, 11 predicted proteins | sample 3_2548_0518_D_FD_203653 | JGI IMG/M metagenome (GOLD analysis project Ga0326514, IMG submission 203653) | Bovine rumen microbial communities from UC Davis, California, United States - 3_2548_0518 | ecosystem: Host-associated > Mammals > Digestive system > Stomach > Rumen | place: USA...
CCAGAACGCATACATGATGCTCATAAGGATTGCCGTAAGAGCACCTTTGATGTTCGCCTTTGCGATCGTCATGGCATATGTTCTCGGAGGCTCTCTTGCAACAACTTTTGTAATCGTAGTTCCTGTCCTTGGAATCGGACTTTTCATCATCGGTAAGCTCGCAATGCCCGCTTTCCGTGCCGTATTCAAGAAGTACGACAAGATGAATGAATCTATCGAAGAGAATGTCCGCGGCATGCGTGTCGTTAAGGGCTTCGCGAGGGAAGAATACGAGAAGGACAAGTTCGGCAAGGCATCCGACGATATCAGATTCGACTTTACGAAGGCAGAGAAGATCGTCGGACTTAACTCTCCTCTCATGGAGATCTGCCTGCACTTTAATGTTGTTTTCGTACTTTATATCGGATCAAAGCTGGCGATAACAAGTCACGGCGTGACCGTTAATATCGGTCAGATCTCAGCACTCATGACATACGGTTTCATGGTCCTCATGTCACTTATGATGGTATCCATGATCTACGTTATGCTCACTATGTCAGTCGAAGCTGCAAAGCGTATCGTTGAGGTCCTCGACGAAAAGCCTTCGATCACAAATCCCGCTGAGCCCGTTATGTATGTTCAAGACGGTTCGATCGATTTCACCGATGTTGCTTTCAAGTATTCCGAAAAGGCAGCCAGAAATGCTCTCTTTGATATAGACCTTCATATCGACAGCGGAATGTCAGTCGGTATCTTAGGCGGTACAGGTTCATCCAAGACTACATTGATCCAGCTGATCTCGAGACTTTACGATGTTACTGAAGGCGAGGTAAAAGTCGGCGGTGTTCCCGTAAAGGATTATGACATCAAGACTTTGAGAGATGCTGTTGCGGTTGTTCTCCAGAAGAATGAACTGTTCTCCGGTACGATCGCCGATAACCTCAGATGGGGTAATGAGAATGCTTCAGATGAGGAACTCGTCGAGGCCTGCAAGATCGCCCAGGCTTATGAGTTTGTATCACAGTTTCCTGACGGATTTGATACTCACATCGAGCAGGGCGGTACCAATGTCTCGGGTGGTCAGAAGCAGAGACTCTGCATCGCCAGAGCACTTCTCAAGAAGCCGAAGATACTTATTCTTGACGACTCCACATCGGCAGTCGATACAAGGACAGATGCTTTGATAAGAAAAGGTTTCATGGAATATATTCCTGAGACCACCAAGATAATCATTGCCCAGAGAGTTGCATCCGTTCAGGAGTGCGACATGATCATCATCATGGACGGCGGCAAGATAATGGGCAAGGGTACTCACGAGCAACTCCTCAAGAGCAATGAGATCTATCGTGAGATCTATGAAGAACAGACGAAGGGAGGATCGGAGAATGAGTAATAAATCCAGTGCTCCCAATAAAAAAGTAGAAGCAGCACCCGCACCGGGCGGAAGACGCAGAGGCCCCGCTTCAATGTCCCAGGTCATGGGATCCATGGGCAGCCTTAAGCGCGTAATTAAGACGTATATCAGGCAATTTCCCGTTCTCACATGGGTGATCGTTCTCTTCAACGTTTACAACGCTGTTGCTGCCGCTCTTCCTATGGTATTCCTTCAGAAAGTCACGGTAGTTATCGAAGAAACACTCGAATCAGGTGACTGGGAGAGTGCAAAGATAAAGATCATATCTTTCCTTATTCCGCTCATCTGCATTTATGCCGGAGCTGCCATCGTAAGCATCATACAGAGCCAGCTCATGGCGTATATGACACAGAAGTTCCTGCACAAGCTCAGGACCGATCTTTTCAACAAGATGCAGACACTGCCTCTCAGGTATTTCGATACGCATAAGCACGGCGACATCATGAGCCACTATACGAACGATATCGATACTCTGAGACAGCTTGTATCAATGGCTATTCCCACAATCATCAGAGCGGGCGTAGTCGTTATAACGGTTTTTGTAACCATGCTCCGTTACAGCATCTGGCTGACTTTGATCATGATATTAGGAATCATTGCCATGATGTTTGCCACAGGCAAAGTCGGCGCAGGTTCAGCAAAGTACTTTATCAGACAGCAGACGGCCGTTGCTGCGACTGAAGGATTCATTCAGGAGATCATGAACGGCCAGAAGGTCGTCAAAGTATTCAACCACGAGGAAAAGGTCACAGAGGAGTTCAACAGGCTCAATACGGGTCTTGCTGAAGACAGCGGAAAAGCAAATACTTACGCAAACATTTTAGCGCCCATCATTGGCAATATCGGAAACATCATCTATGTTCTTCTTGCCGTAGGCGGCGGCCTGATGACTGTATTAGGCGTCGTAAATATTTCTTTCTCCGGTCTTCCTATGGGAATCGACATCATCGTTCCGTTCCTTAACGGAAGTAAGCAGTTCATGGGCAACATCAATCAGCTTACGATGCAGATGAATGCTATCGTTATGGCAGGTGCAGGTGCTCAGAGAATCTTTGATCTGCTTGATGAGGAACCTGAGACAGATAATGGTTATGTAACTCTCGTAAATGCGAACATCGCTCCTGACGGAACGATTACCGAGGCTGATCACCAGACAGGTCACTGGGCATGGAAGCATCCTCACAAGGCTGAGGGAACGATCACATATACAGAGCTCAAGGGTGATGTATTGCTTGATTCTGTAGATTTCGGATATGTACCTGACAAGCAGGTTCTTTATGATGTATCCGTTTTCGCAAAGCCGGGCCAGAAGGTCGCATTTGTAGGTGCTACAGGTGCAGGTAAGACAACGATCACCAATCTCATCAACCGTTTCTACGATATTGCTGACGGTAAGATCCGATATGACGGCATCAATGTCAACAAGATCGTGAAAAAGGACTTGAGAAGGTCTCTGGGACTCGTTCTCCAGGAGACAAACCTCTTTACCGGAACCGTTATGGAGAATATCCGTTACGGCAGACTTGATGCAACTGATGATGAGTGCAGGGAAGCAGCCAAGCTTGCGGGTGCCGCCGACTTTATCGAGCGTCTCCCGGGCGGTTATGACACGATGCTTAACAATAATGGTGCGAACCTGTCACAAGGTCAGAGACAGCTCATTGCAATTGCCAGGGCAGCAGTTGCCAATCCACCTGTAATGATCATGGACGAGGCTACATCCTCCATTGATACGCGTACGGAGGCGATCGTCCAGCGCGGTATGGACAAGCTCATGGAAGGCCGTACGGTATTTGTTATCGCTCACCGTCTTTCAACTGTCATGAACTCTGATGTTATCATGGTTTTGGATCATGGCAGGATCATCGAGCGCGGTTCTCACGAGCAGCTGATCGCAGAGAAGGGCACATACTATCAGCTCTATACCGGTGCATTCGAGCTCGAGTGATATTGCTATGCTCGCTTAGGTCCTCCGCGCTTCGCTTGTGCGGAATCGCTCGCATAATCAATCACTCTCGCTGCAGGCAGGAAAAATAAAGTGACGCAAAAACTTATTTCAATTATTCAGAGGTTGGCTCAGAAATGAGGCAACCTCTTCTGTTTACTCGCGCAGGACCCTATCGGAGTGTTATAATCAAAAAACAATGACAAAGGGATAGATTGTAAATAAAGGAATAGAAAACATGAAAAAGCACTTACCGATAATTCTACTGATCTCTGCTATTTCATTATTGCTGTGTTCATGTAATACGCCGGGTAACAGTAATGTCTTTGATGACGACGATCCGACGGTACCGACAACCGAGAGCACACTGCCTGATTACACTGTAGCAAGATCGCCTCACCATGACCTTTCCAGAGTTGATACCACCGAGAATTTCGGAACAGTGGATCTAAGCTATAGAGATCCGTGGGGAGCATATCAGAATCTTCGCATGGCGCATGGAACGATCCACAATTATTTCTCGTATTACACACTCGATGGTTCGGACAGAAGAGTCAATGAGAACCTGAGTGACACATCCGCAATAAGCAGACCTACAGTATTGGAGTATCCTGCTGATGAAGACGGATATGTAATCTATGAAGTTACATATACGCAGATGTTCCCGATCGGCTCCAAAGAACCTGCTTACGGCAGTTATTACACGTCTTTCTTCTCATACCACGGTGTAGGTTATCTCGATTACTATACCGGTCAGATCTTTCCTGTAATCAACATGTCCTCACAGATCGACAGTTTCAGCGTTACAGGACAGGTGATCTGGGAAGGTAAGACTTATGATATGTCCTACTATGAGTTCCGCGAGACTGAATGGCTGGAAAGCAATACAGAGGAAATAGACAGCAATACCATCGTAAGAAGAGAGTTGGTAAAGATCACATCCACCTCATACTTCATCGTTCCAAAGGGATACGACGGAATCGTCATGTTTGTTTATGTTGCAGATGATACCGGAACACCTATTGAGCAGGTTCTCGCAGAGAATAATCCGTATTTCACCGGAGCCGAACAGTTCGGAGACGATGAGAATCCTGACGATTATGTCTTTATAGGAATCCAGGCGCCTGAGTAATCGCTGACAGTATTCAGGACTCTTTGCCGGGCTGCTCCAGACCGGATGTAAGGAGTTTTACTGCAATGGCGCACTCGATCCTCTTGCGGAATATATCACAGCCCATCTCATAGATGCCGTTAATATCACCTGATGCGTGATATGAGTTGGCAGCGCATCCGCCGGAACAGTAGAGCTTGGCCCAGCAGTCCTTACACTCGGGACGGCTGTAGGCGTTGCATGAAGCGAACTTGTCCTGGAGCTCGAGATTCTGTACACCATCGTAAATTGTACCCATCTTATATGCTTCGTCGCCGACGAACTGATGGCAGGGATAGAGATCACCCCAGGGTGTAACAGCCAGGTATTCGGTTCCCGAACCGCATCCGGCGATCCTCTTGTAAATGCAGGGACCGCATGTGAGATCGAGCATATAGTGGTAGAAGGTGAAAGGTCTGCCTTCGTTGTATCTTTCGACCATGAGTCTTGCGAGCTCTTCGTACTGTTCGAAGATGACCGGAAGGTCTTCTTTGGTAATAGCTGAAGGGCTTGAAGGATCCGTTACGACAGGTTCCATTGAGAGTTCGGTAAAGCCCAGATCGAGCATCTGCCTGATATCGTTCAGGAAGTCTGTGTTGTAGTGTGTGAAGGTGCCGCGCATGTAATAGCTGAGATTGCCTCTCTTGGCAACGAACTTCTGGAAATTCGGAACGATCCTGTCATAAGATCCGTTACCTGCATAGTCAACACGGAAGCGGTCATGCACTTCCTTTCGACCGTCTAAAGAGAGAACGACATTATGCATCTCTTTGTTAGCGAATTCAGTTACTTCGTCATCAAGAAGCACGCCGTTTGTTGTAAGTGTGAACCGGATATTCTTGTTGTGGAGCTTTTCCTGTTCTCTTCCGTATGCGACGAGCTTTTTGCAGACATCCCAGTTCATGAGAGGTTCGCCACCGAAAAAGTCTATATCAAGATTCTTATGGAAGCCTGAGTTCTCGATCAGGAAATCAATAGCGCGCTTGCCGACTTCATAGCTCATTACGGCGCGCTCACCGTGATACTTGCCCTGGCTTGCAAAACAGTAGGAACAATTAAGGTTGCATGTGTGAGCAACATGAAGGCACAAAGCCTTGATTCTGATGTTCTTCTTTCTGAAGTCCTTGGCCAGGTGTTCATATTTGTCGGGAGCATAGAGCTTGCCTGCTGCCTTTAAGTCATCGATATCGGCAATACATTCTTCGGCATCTTCTTTGGAGATACCGTGTTTAGTGACAGCTTTTTCAATAACTGTTTCAGCCGGCTCGTTCTCATACCATTGGATCATGTCATAGGCGACTTTGTCGACCATGTGGATAGAGCCGGAATAGCAGTCGAGAACGATATTAAGACCGTCAAATTGGTAGCAGTGGATCATGTAAACTCCCGTTTTTCATAAAAAAAGGTCCCACGCAAATGAGACCTTTAAGGTTCAAAATAAGTTAAGCTTATTTATTGAGCTGCTCGCAAGGCTGGTTAGCAACACCGCAAGATGTCTTGCATGCAGACTGGCAAGATGTCTGGCACTCGCCGCATCCGCCTTCCTTAGCTGACTTCTCGAGATCTCTTGTCTCAACTGTAACGATTCTTGTCATAGTTATAATCTCCCTCGTTTTTGATACGTGAATTATACTTTGAAGGACCCTGAACGTCAAGGCAAAACGGGTATCAGACCTTTATATGTGCGCCCTCCGCCAAGCATGAGGTGAACATCGCCTCTTGTTAACACCCTGACAGTATCTTCAGTGATGACTTCGCCGGGCATAACGAGCGGGATTCCCGGAGGATAGCCGTAGATGAATTCTCCTGCAACCCTGTCTGTCGCATACTGTGGTTCGACTTCTTCACATAGAAGTCTTGATCTTGAAGCTTCCCTCAATGTCATCCTGAATCTCGGGAAAGGCCTTGCTATGAACCGGGATTCGACATACCCGCCGTCTAATGCATTATCAGTTGCGATGACTGCATCGCAGAACCTTTTCATGGACTCGACTGTGTCACCTATACCTGTCATTGCTATGAGGTGTGAGGGGAAGCTCGCTTCACACTCGATATTGAATGTTCCTCTTAAGTATTCGAAAAGCCTGTCTCCCATTCCAGTCAGGACAAACTTTGATCTTTCCCTTACAGGCGCCTGCCAGAGCCTGAAATTACGGAGTCCCGTAAGATTCTGCTCAGCATAGGAGATGGCATCTTCCCATGGTCTCAGAAGCTCAGGCGCCTTGGAACTGAGTTTGGCAAGGCACTTGGAGACCTCGCCCAGCAATACATATGAAGGGCTTGAGGATTCAAAGATATCAAGACCCCTTCTTATAAGTGATTCTTCGATGGGACAGCCTTCGGCACGGAGCATCACTGCCGTCTGTGTCGGTGATGAGAGTGTTTTATGAAGGCTCTTGATCACAAGATCGCCTTTGGCATCAGGTCCGAAGAAACTGTCGTCCAAACCGAGATGCGCGCCGTGAGCACAGTCAGTGATGAGGACCGCATCGTATTTTCTGGTTATGCGGAAGATCTCATCGGTGTCAGAGATAACACCTTCATAAGTAGGTGAAGTGATGATGACGGTCTTGACCGACGGATCTCTTGCAAGAACGCGCTCGATATCAGAAGGAGAGACATGACCTGCAAAAGGAAGTCCGATGTCAAATGCGGGCATGAGCGGAACAATAGTGCTGCCTGTAAGTTCAAGTGCGTTCCATACTGCCAGATGACAATTCATTGCAGTAAGGATTTTCGCATCCGGATTAAGGATGGATGCACACCAGATGGCAGCAAGGATAAGTGCGGAAGATCCGTTTACTGACAGGAAAGCATTCTGTGCCTTCCAGATGGACGCCGCGCAGTCTTCCATATCTTTAAGAAGCCCTGAAGGAGCATGGAGATTATCGAATCCTCCGATCTCGGTTATATCACGCATAAATGCGGGTGAGACGAAATCCGGATTGCGCTTGCCGCCCGGCATATGCATAGGCAGCGGATCCGTACCCAAATAGAGCTTTAATGCCGCTCCGAGTCTGTCATTATCGTATTTCATAAGAGTGCCTTCCTTTGAATTAAGGTAACACAAAAAATAACTATAAAAAAGCGGTTGCCCCTTTTAAGAGACAACCGCTGAAAGCTCAATTAGGACTGCAATCAGGGATTGATTACTGTGAAGCTGTAGCCTGATACAACATCGGAATCCTCATAGATTGTCTTCTGCATCTGAAGAGCAGTGGAGAGGAGAAGTGTATAAGGTGAGAGCTTGCCGCCGAGAAGTTCAACATCAGAACCATAGCTGATAGCCTGTGCTTCATCGTCTGAAAGCAGCATGTACTGTGAAACGAGGAAGAGGGATCTTACGCCAACGTTCATATGAACGAGCTTGTTGTTGATGGAGTAAGTAGGGGTGGAGCTTGAAGAAGAGCCTGAAAGTCTGCTACTGAAGGAAAGACCCAATGTGGATGTTGTTCCTAAAGAGCTTGTCTCTTCCTGGATGAAGAGAGGCTTGCCTTCGATACCGACCTTACCTACTTCGTGGAAGAGAGCAATGATGATTGCTGACTCTTCGTCGAGCTGAGGCATAATAGTATCCTTGATTCTAAGGAGCTGCTTAGCAACTGCAACGCTTCTGATGAGAAGACCCTTCTCGCAAGCGAGAGGTCCCTTGATCTCTGCGGGAGCTGTGAGCCAGGAAGTTCTGTTCTCGAGGAAATCGATAAAGTGATCAAATTCGGTCTTTCTCTTAACGATAGCTGCCTTGAGCTGCTCATAAAGAGTGTCAACGTTGTCCTTGTTTACTTCGATCATCGGCATAATGCCGGCAACCTTATCGGACTTGCCTGTAGCTGCTGCTGAAACAGCTGCTGCCTGAGGAGTAACTACAGCTGCATCATTGCCGCCTGCACTCTCGTCTGCTGATGTGAATGTATACTTACACTTAGGACATCTGATAGCCTGATTGGCAATGACCATACCGCAATCGGGACATTTCTTCATGGTGGTGACCTCCTGTTTCACGGATGCTCACGCGAATCCGCAAATATAATTTCCATTTCATTTTACAACTTGATTTTTACAGTTTCAATAAGAAAACAGTCTTTTGTTTAAAGTATTATGTCTAATTTGCAAAAAATAAAAGACACTGACGAGGGGGTGTCAGTGTCTTAAGGAGGGTGTTATGAAGTAAGGAACAATTACTTTGAACAACCATATCTTACCATGCCAAATGTTTACTTTAAGATTCAAAAAAGGCAAAATAGTGGCAAAGAAATTTAAATTAAGGCATCCCGGGAGGATTTGCATCTTGAAGCTTGAAGGCAGGCTTTTTGTGGCCAACAGAATGACCGAGATAAAAGAGGTTACTACAGAGGATACGGATTCCTCTTATTCCAAGCGTCTTGAGAAGGCTCTGGTCGAGCTTTGCAGACAGATGGATATTCCCGTGCCCATGTGGATGAAGAAGAATACAAAGGAATTTGCCGCTTTCGGACAGACGATCTTCTTCCGCGAGCAGTATACGGAGCAGGTCAGGTTTGACCGTTTTCAGATCCGGGTCATAGAAGGCTGATCCTTATCAACTGAGGTTTTCAAGTGAAGAAGCGCATAGGGATAATTGGCGGAGGTGCGGCAGGTCTTTTCGCAGCCAGCATGTTCAGGAAGCTTTCCGGAAATGAGGATGTCCGGGTGACCATTCTCGAAAAGAACTCCGTTCCGGGTCAAAAGCTTACGCTTACAGGTCATGGAAGATGCAATATCACCAGCAGAAAAGATGTATCTGTTCTGAAAGACGGCTATCATGAAGCCGGCAATTTCATTTATCCCGCATTAAAAGAGTTCAGTCCGGAATATACAATCGGATTTATAGAAAATGATATCGGGCTGAAGACCAAAGAAGAGGACAACAACAGGATATTTCCTGTCTGTGACAGTGCAGAGAAGGTCCGTGATGCTCTTGTGTCTTATATTTCCGGCATTACGGATATCAGATGCAATTCGAAGGTATCCTCAATAACCAAAACGGACGTCTTCGAGGTTGTCACTTCGGAACGGACATACACTTTCGATTATCTGATCCTTTCGTGCGGCGGAAGTTCATTCCCTCAGACGGGCTCTGCAGGTGATTCGTACAGATTAGCTGAAAAGACAGGTCATACAGTGATCCCCGTAAGAGCTGCACTCGCACCAGTTAATGCGGACAGCGGATCGGTTCAAAATATTAAGGAACTGAGCGGTGTTTCGTTACCTGCCAAAGTCTCTTTATTCTGCTCAGATAAGAAAACCGCATCTTCAGACGGGGAGATACTTTTTACCGGTTCAGGGCTCTCAGGTCCTGCGATAATGGAGCTGTCGAGAGAAGTGCCCCCTGATATCTCAGGTATAAAGGTTTACCTTGAACTTGACCTTATTCCGTCTTTAAGTGATGTACAGCTTGATATGGAACTTCTGAAACTGATAAACGATCACCCCGATACCAAGATAGTTAATCTTCTGGCACATTATGTTCCGGTCTCTGTGGCAGTCGCTGTCTCTTCCGTAGCAGGAGCGGAAGGTCTTTATGCACAGGGTTTTACCAAAGAAAGCCGCAAAAAGCTCGTCAGGGAAGCAAAGCATTTCAGAGTCGGTATCGATAAGGCTCCTTCGATCGATAAGGCATATGTGACCAGAGGCGGAGTATCACTTAAGGAAGTTGACCGAAAGACGATGCAGTCAAGGAAGATCAGCGGTCTCTACATCATTGGTGAAGCCCTTGATATTGACGGTATCAGCGGCGGATACAACCTTCAGGCATGTATGAGTGAAGCTTATCTTGCCGTAAAAGATGTATTGGCTTGCGGAAAATAAAAACGGTGCCGTCACCGCTTATATTCTTATTTAATTCAATCAGGATCAGTTATACTTTTCGCCCTGAACTCTGAAGATTACTTCACCGGGATAGACCATATCGAGCTGCGATCTTGCAACGCTTTCAATATATGCATCGTCCTTGCCGAATTCTTCCTGGGCTCTTATCTGCTTAAGTTTGTCCTGAAGTTCTTCGGTCTGGGCAACAAGAGAAGCATTCTCTGCCTTAAGACGCTCTTTTTGCTTAGCGATATTGGCATACTTTGTGATGCAAAGAATACCGACGACAACGCATGAAATGCAGATCATTGCCGTAAGGAAAGATATTCCGCCTGTTTTGCGTCTGACTTTGCGCAAGGTATGCCTCCGGTTAGAACTTGATATGTTCATTATTACTTAACCCCGGGAGCAAAACAACAACCCGGGGTTAAACTTAAAGTACTTGTAATATTTCTTCCTTCATGCGTCATCTTCAAGGAGCTCGTACATTGACTGTGCCTCTTCCTTACGGACTGTTTCAGGAAGGGCAGTGACCCTGAATCTGACCTCGCCGCTTCCGAAAAGAATGCTTACGACATCGCCGACTTTGAGCTTGACCGAAGGCTTGGCAGGCTTGCCGTTGACGGTAACTCTGCCTGCCTGACATACATCATTGGCAACGGTCCTTCTCTTTATGACTCTTGAAAGCTTAAGGAATTTATCAAGTCTCATCTTTTTCTCCCGTAAGCATGACTCTGCCTTTCAGAGCAGAGAGAAGAGTAAGGTCATCTGCATATTCGATATCAGAACCCATGGGAAGGCCTGATGCCAGACGGGATACTCTGATGCCTGAAGGTCCGAGCATCCTGGAAAGATAAAGAGCTGTGGCGTTTCCTTCGGCTGTCTGGTTGGTAGCAGCTATGACTTCCGTAACTTCCGGGTGATCGGCGAGACGCTTGATAAGATCCGGAATAGTAGTGTCAGCCATGCTCGTGGACTTCATCGGATTAAATACTCCGTGAAGCACATGATAAAGACCCTTATATTCGTGAGCACGCTCAAATGTCGAAACATCCCTCGGTGATTCAACGACCAGAACAGTCGTTTTATCTCTAAGCGGATCGGAACAGATAGGGCAGGGGTCGGAATCGGTAAAGTTCTGACAGCATGAACATCTTTTGGTGGATTGTCTTGCTGCCATAATTGCCGATGTTAACGCTCCGGCATCCTTATCGTCCATTGCTAGGATGTGAAATGCCAGGCGCTGTGCCGACTTGCCTCCTATTCCAGGAAGGCTGCTCAGCTGAGTTATGAGATTCTGAATCGAGGGTGAATATCTTGCCATTATCAGAAGGGCATTTTCATGCCGCCGGTGATTGCTCCGATACGCTCCTGATTGGTCTTGTCGATCTGCTCAAGAGCCTGGTTGGTAGCTGCAATGATGAGATCCTGAAGACCTTCGATATCTTCGGGATCTACGATCTCCTTGGCAAGCTCAACTTTTACTAATTTATGTTCGCCGGTAACAACGACCTTAACGAGTTCTCCGCCTGCTGTTCCCGTAAACTCCATCTGCTGTATCTCGGCCTGAGCGAGCTCGATCTGCCTCTGCATTCTCTGAGCCTGTGCAACGACCTGATTCATGTTGCCGCCCATACCCATTCCGCCGCGGAATCCTTTTGCCATGTTTAATACCTCCGAATGATTTATCTAATCAATTATATACTTAGTCGCCGAAATGAATGTCCGTAGGAACACCCATGTTTTTGGAACGCTCATTGAGGTCATCGAGTTTCTTATCGAACTCTGAAGCCTGATTCTTACGCTCCTGATTGGAGTATTGAGTCGAAGTGCAGAGATAGAGATGCTCTGCTCCGAACTCGTCCTTAATGCCTGCAGAAATCTGTCTGAAGGCCTGTGATTTCTTAAGGTTTGCGAGAAGTCTGGAATCCTTGTCCTCAAAAACTATATAAGCTGAAGTGCCTGATTTGCGGAGATTCGTATGTTCCAGAATAACCGCAATATTATCGTTTGTCTCTTTCAGGCTTGAGGTTACATTAGCCCATCTGAGAGCAATGTCAGCATCTTCACCTGTAAATGAAGGAGTCCTTACGGAGTCCCTGGATCTTGCATCCACGATAAGCCCGCTCTTGTCTGCCTGTGTAGCCAGCTGCGAACGGGGTGTTACCGGCGCCGGAGATGCTTCAGGTTCTTCTTTGGTCTCTTCTTCCTCTCCGTTCTCAAGGTCTGTCAGGAAAGAAGATGAAAGACCTGAGAATAATCCGAGAGAAGGAGCGGAAGCAGGTTTTTCAGGTTCATAAGATGATGAAGAAGCGGGTTCTTCCGGCTCATCGAAACCAAAACTGAACTTCGATTCAGTATCTTCCTCTTTCGGCATGAAAGAGAAAATGGAAGGTTCAGTATGCTTGCTGAAAGAAGTGTCAGCGGGAATATATGCATCTTCCTGTTCTTCTTCGGAAGGTTCATCAGAAGGTTCTTCTGTCTCGGGCAGTGAAGGCTCTTCAGCGGGTTTGGATGAGAAGAGTGACTCTGATACCGGAGCCGGTGATTCGGGTTCTTTGACTTCGCCTGATGATGTATTGAAAGAAAAGAGTGAAGCAGGTGCAGAAGAGGACGGCTGAGGTCTGTAAGGTGCAGCGGAAGGCTGCGGCCTGTAGGGAGCCGGCGGAGTGAAAGAAGGCTTTTCTTCGGAAGAAGATTCTTCCTTCTTCTCATCAGCCTGATCGGGCACAGTCTCTTCCTTGGGTTCTTCAGCCTTTACCGGCTCTTCTTTCTTCTCTTCGGGAGCGGCAACGGGTGCTGCCGGTCTGTCCAATGTCAGTGTAGGAGCGATCTCTGCCTGTTTCTTCTCGAAATCCGGGATAACGATCGGAGTAACGGGAAGAGCTGACTTTCTTCCGCAAAGGCGCATGAGCATGAGCTCAAAGCTCGTGGGAATATCAGGAGACTTGCGAAGCTCGGCATACTCCTTTGAAAGATAGCTGATATAACCTGTCAAAGTATCGGCGCTTACCTTCGAAGCGGTCTGATACATATCCTGGATCGTCTCCTTGGGATAAGGAAGATAGATTACGGGATCTGCCTTAACTCTAATTATGAGAAGATCTCTAAAATAAGCGGCAAGATCAAGAGTGAACCTTGCCTGGTTTTTGCCGGAAGCATTTAAGATCTCGCAAAGGTCTATAAGCTCGTCAAATCTGGCATCGATAAGGCAGTTTGCCATCTTGAAGAGGAATGAACTGTCGACGGTGCCTGTGATCCGCTCAACATCCTGTGAGCTGATCTCCTTATCGTCGCCCGATATAGCTGATATCTGGTCTAACAGTGAAAGAGCATCACGGAGCGCACCGTCTGATCTCGAAGCGATGAGACGGAGAGCATCGTCAGAAGCCTTAATTCCGGACTTGCCGCATACTTCTCTTAATCTTCCGGAAATGAGATCTATCGGGATCCTCTTGAAATCATATCTCTGGCAACGTGAAATTATCGTTGCGGGGATCTTGTCTGATTCGGTTGTGGCGAAAAGGAAGATTACATGCTTCGGAGGCTCCTCGATAGTCTTGAGGAGTGCGTTGAAAGCACCCTTTGAGAGCATGTGGACCTCGTCGATGATATAGACCTTATAAGTGGTTCTTGTAGGAGCGAAATTGACTTCCTGAAGGATAGGTCTGATATCGTCAACGCCGTTGTTGGAAGCGGCATCCATCTCGGTGACATCAAGGATGGAACCGTCAAGGATACCCTTGCATGTGGGACATTCGTTACAGGGATTGCCGTTAACCGGATGCTCGCAGTTGACAGCGCGTGCAAAGATCTTGGCTATCGTGGTCTTACCTGTGCCGTGCTGACCGCAGAAAAGATATGCATGGGCAAGCTTTTTTGAAACAATGGATTGTCTCAGTGCGGTGACAGCGGCTTCCTGACCGACAACATCATCGAAAGAGAGAG
>Ga0326514_10001689_pt1 | contig 14249 bp, 13 predicted proteins | sample 3_2548_0518_D_FD_203653 | JGI IMG/M metagenome (GOLD analysis project Ga0326514, IMG submission 203653) | Bovine rumen microbial communities from UC Davis, California, United States - 3_2548_0518 | ecosystem: Host-associated > Mammals > Digestive system > Stomach > Rumen | place: USA...
CGATCGCCATAAGCGTCTCCTGATCCATGGCGGCAATGGCGGCGGGGTCCAGCGAGGAAAGGACATCCGTATCTACCTGAGAGAGGACCCAGGGGCCGAGCACGCTGCCAATTAAGTTGATAACGGCATGAAGGATGACGGTATAGCGGAGCCGCCGGGTGCGGATATAGACATAGGCAAAGAGCATGCCCAGGCCGCAGGCATAGAAGAACTGGAAGAGATTGCCGTGGAACAGGCCGAAGGTGACGCCGGAGAAGACGATGGCGACGCCCTCGCCGTACTTACTCAATCGGTCGATGATCTGCTTGCGGAAGATGTACTCCTCCACCAGAGGAGCCAGAATGACGATGACAATGACCTTGAGCGGGCTGTTGTCAAAGACATAATTCAGCAGGGGATTTTCGGCGCTGCCGCCGGAAAACAGGGAGGACAGACCAGTCCCGATCAAATTGCCCGCATACATGACGCCGATGCTCATGACCAAATACTTGAGCAGCTTGCCCACGCTCAGACTGGCAGTCTCCGGGTTTTCCTCCGCCGGAAGACGGCGCATCATGGCAAGCCCGATGGGCACACCCGCCACGTAGAGCGGCAGGAAACTGATGGCCCAGATCAGCCAGGGGTAGGTCTCGTAGAGATTGTTGCCCTGCATCGCCATTACGTTCACCACGCCGCTGCAGACGGCCTGAACCAGGGTGGTCACAACCAGCATGACAAAGAGGGCCAGGCCCATGCGGGAAAAAGATTTCTGAGGGGTAAGTGTTTTCTGTTTCATAATGATGCTCCTTCTTGGTCAGATCGTAATATTGATGCCGTCGCCCTTTTGCTTTGCCGCTGCAATCAGATACCCGGCCTGCATGGCCGCCCAGATGATGCCCACAAAGAGAATGGTCGCCCAGTTTAGCAGACCTGCCATAGCGCCCAGAACGCCGACAAGCCACAGGGCAAGGCAGGTGTAGTATCCCACCCGATAGGCGGTATAGCCCGCCCGGTAGATGTGCAGCTTTTCCGCCTCGTCGCAGCTTTTCAGCCACACCTTGTTAAAGTTCATCTGATAGACAGAGCCCCGCTTCTCCGGATTGTGCTCTTTATAGAAGTTCACCACCAGCCGCTGGAAGATGAGCACCAGCGCCAGCTCCGTAAACAGGCCGAGGACTGCGCCAAAGGTCACAGCCATCGAGAGGATCAAATCGTCCCGCCCGTACAGGATGGATCGGAAGCCGGAGACCGCCACGCCCATCAGGGTCATGACCACACAGAGGGACAGGGAGGTGACGGCCAGAATCACGTTGAGCCGCCGGTCCAGCTTTTCCCAGACCGTCTCGTCCTCCAGTTCTTCGGTCCTCGCCAGCTTTTTACAGCGGCCCCACAGAATCGGCAGGGCGATCAGGTTGCCCAGCACCACCACAGCCAGCAGCACTGCGGACACGACAGGGACGGCCACCTCAGCTACCCACGCAAGCCCCTCTCCCCCTTCGCTCAGCCAATCGGTCAGCCAGCCCACGCCGCCGCCGAGGAAACCGCCGCCAATGCCGGACGCAAGGAGAATCAGGCCGAACTTCCAGCCCCATTTTTTATCTTCCTTTCGGATCTCTTCTTTTCTCTCGCTCATTGTTCTTCCTCCTCATAGCGAAAAATTTCTTCTACCGTGACGCCGCAGACCTTAGCGATCTTCATCGCCAGCGTTACCGACGGGGAGTAGTCTCCCCGTTCGATCAGACTCACCGTCTGCCGGGATGCCCCGATCAGCTTGCCCAGCTCCTGCTGGTTAATGCCAAGCCTTGCCCGGTGCTCTTTCAGTCGGTTGTAAAGCGGCATCTGATCCCCTCCTCGTAATTCAAATGATATTTTGCAGTTCGACAACTTTCTAAGTCAACTTGACAACTATCCTTGTCACATCCAGAATACCATTGACAAGGATTGTTGTCAATGCCTTTTTCCATTTTTTCAAAAAAATTTTGATGGGGGAATTTTTCACACTTTTTTAACTTGCCACCGACACGCTCCCTTCGTATAATCAAGCTGTAATGTTCCCCCAACGGAAAGGAGGGGTCCCTATGACCGAGACCCGTCATATTACGGTAAAGCAGGTCCTTTTGGTCCTTTTTCGTATCCTTTTTACCGCCTTTGCCCTATATACCGTCTATTTTATCTTCCGCAACTCGCTGGAGGCGGGCGCCGTCTCCTCCCTTCGCAGCAATGAGGCGACAGGCACGATCAATCATATGCTCACCGCCCTTGGCATGAAGCCTCTGACCACCGCCGTGGTGCGCAAGCTGGCCCACTTCGGAGAGTTTCTCGTCCTGGGCTTTTGGTTTACCCTCTGTCTCCGGGTCTATACCCGGCACTACATCCGCCACATCAGCTGGCCGCTGCTGCTGGGCCTGCTCATTGCCGACGCTGACGAGCTGATACAGCTCTATGTGGCCGGCCGGGACTCCAGCGTCCGGGATGTCTGGATCGACTTCGGCGGCGTCTGCACCGGCGTGGGCTGTACGCTGATACTGCTGCTGCTCTTTGGAGCGATCTGGTATCTGCTGGGCTTTGGCAGACACAAACAGATGGCATAACCCTGAAAGATTTCTTCAGAATGTTTTAACCGCTCTGCGTTTGTCGAAATTGGTCGGGTCTGCTATACTGTTTCTCACCAAGATAGAGAGAAGGATGACCATGTCCGCCCCCACCCGTAACCGCCGCCGCAGGCGGACGCCTGTACTGCCGATTGCGGCGCTTTTGCTCCTTGTCCTTGTCCTCGGCTTTGTGCTGGGCCGGATGACCGCCCCCGGCGGGGGTGCTCACGGTCAAAATGCCGCCGCCAAGGAGCCGCCCCAGATGCCGGACTGGGTCACAGCGGACCTGCTGCCCCAGAACAAATACTCCCGCCCGGGCACCGCCCTCACCCAGGTCAACGGGATCGTCATCCACTATGTGGGCAATCCCGGCACCACCGCCCAGCAAAATCGAGACTACTTTGCCGGTCTTGCCACGACCCACGCCACCTCCGCCAGCAGCCACTTTGTCATCGGCATCGACGGGGAGATCATTCAGTGTGTCCCTCTGGACGAGGTGGCCTACTGCTCCAATAACCGCAATTATGACACCATCTCCATCGAGTGCTGTCACCCCGGGGAGGACGGGCAGTTTACCCAAGAGACCTACGACTCCCTGGTCCGGCTCACCGCCTTTCTGGCGGACTATTACGGTCTGGAAAGGGCCGACATCATCCGTCATTACGACGTCACCGGCAAGCTCTGCCCCCTGTACTTTGTGGAGCACGAGGATGCCTGGGCGCAATTTAAGGACGACGTGTTTCGATAATCTCACAGCTCTCACACCGCCCGGCTTCGGCCGGGCGGTTATTGCCCGCCGCTGACGCACCAAATTTCCTTCTTTGGTATAGGATGGAAGGAGAAAGCCATGCTAAGCTGGGAGCCGGGCAGCAGGGGCAGTCAGCCACTTTTTTTCAAAAGTATTCTTGTTTCTGCATGTCTGCTTTGTTATACTGAGTACAGCGATTCGACACAATTCGACACAATTCGCCTTTCCCCGTATTTCATGCGGGGCCGGCGGGCATTTTCCCGCCGGGTTAAAACATTGCGGAATGTTTGAATGAACGAAAAGTATAAGCTGCGGAGGCGCATATGAGGGATCTGGAACTGCCCATCGGCACGGCCTTTGACCCGGTGCCGGAGCCGATGGCCTATCTAAGTGAAAACTGCATCACATACTGCAATCCCGCCTTTTCCCGTGCCTTTCCGGGGCTGGGGCCGGGGAGCTCCCTCCCGGAGGACTGGCAGGAGCTGACCGGCTCCGCCGCCGGTCTGCTCCATCGGGACGGGCGGGATTGGACGGCGTTGACCTGGCCCTTTCAGGGGGGCATTCTGCTTCGGCTCACCCCTGTGGAGTCCCAGCCCCTGCTTCCCAACCACCGGTTGGGTCTGTTGTCCCAAAAACTGCGGGACCCCATCTCCGGCCTGATGTCGGCCGGAGAGTCACTGGACCGGCTCATCACCCCCTTTCAAGAGGCGGAGGCCCGGCAGAGCCTGTCCCGGCTGAACAAGGCCAATCTCCGTCTGCTCCGGCTGGGGCGGAATTTGGAGCTGGCCGCCCTTCCCGAAGGGAAGCTGCCCTATGACTTTGCCCCTCAACCTGTGGATTTGAACGGCCTGTGCAGGAAGGCTGCCCGCCAGCTGGAAATGCCGGTGGAGGCCGCCGGATGCAGCCTGGTCTTTACCGACTGGAAGGAGAGCCTGTGCACCCAGTGTGACGATGATCTGGTGCTGATATTGATCTACCATCTGGTGAGCAACGCCCTGCGGGCCGCCGGGAAGGGGGGGCATCTGGAGCTGCGTCTGGAGCGGCGGGGCCGCCGGGCCTTTATCAGCCTGCTGGACGACGGCCCCGGCATGACGGCCGAGCAGCTCGCCGACGCCTTTGCCCCCGACCGGGGCGGCGACACTCTGGCCGAGGCCCGGCAGGGCCTGGGACTGGGGCTCACCGTCTGCCGCAACATCGCCCGGCTCCACGAGGGGGCGCTGCTGCTGGCCAACCGAGAGGAGCGGGGCCTTTGCGCCACCTTCTCCGTCCCTCTCTGCCGGCCCAGCTCCGCCCCGCAGATCAATTCTCCCCGCCGCATCAATTCCACCAACGGCGTGCCCCTGGTGCTGCGGGAGCTGAGCGATGTGCTGCCGGAACGCTGCTTCTCACCGAAGGATCTGTAACCAAGCGATACTGCCGCAAGGGCGATTTCCCCTGCGGCAGTATTTTTTGCTTTCCTTTTTGCCTCGCCTGTGGTATCCTGTCTTCGACCGGTTCTCCACACCCGGTCCAACCGGCGCTGCTGTGGCAGGCATCGCCGCTGTACGGTCTGTTCAACCGTACTCTAAATATAAAATGGAGGGATCCCTACTATGAACAAAAGAACTGCCATTCGTTCCATCGCCCTGAGCGCCGTGATTGCGGCTGTCTACACCGCTCTCACCATGTCGCTCCCCATGCTGTCCTACGGCCCGGTGCAGCTCCGCTTCTCCGAGGCGCTGACGGTGCTCCCCTTCTTCCTGCCGGAGGCGGTACCCGGCCTGTTTTTGGGCTGTGTCATCGCCAATCTGTTCTCCCCCTTCGGCATTGCGGATGTGATCTTCGGCTCCATCGCCACGCTTCTGGCGGCCCTGTGGACGTCCAAGCTGAAAAATCCCTGGTTTGCTCCTCTGCCTCCGGTGATCTCCAACGCGGTCATCATCGGCGCCGAGATCGCCTGGTTCGAGACCTCCTTTGGCCCCGGTTTTATGACCTCCTGGGCCTGGAACGGCTTTACTGTGGGTCTTGGCGAGCTGGGCGCCTGCTATGTGCTGGGTATGCTGCTGCTGTATCTGCTGCCCAAGATCCCCGGCCTCCGGCGGTTCCTGACTGAGGAGCAGCTGAACCGGCTCCCCGGCAGGCACGACACGGAACATACGCTTTGACCTCCCACCCCTCTGTCCTCCGGCACAGAGGGGCTTTTTAACTCATTTTTAATTTGCCCTGAAAGCACTTTATGCGATATACTGGCTTCATTCCAGTGAGAGAGGGAATGCTTATGAAGTACCGAGTCCGTCCCACACTCCGTCTGTTTGCTGCTCTTCTGGCGGCGCTGCTGCTCACCGGCAGTTTCACCCCTGCCTCCGCCGCCTCACTGCCCTCCGGAATAGAAAAGGGCAGCATCGGTGGCGAGATCGAGCAGTTCGTTGCAGACCACGCCGACACCACCGCCGGAATGGCAGTCGCCGTCTTTGACCGGGACGGCATGATCTACGAAAACAGCTTCGGCTATGCCGACGTGGAAAATGGCGTAGCGGTGGACGCCGACACCGTCTTTGAGTGGGGCAGCACCACCAAGCTGACCGTCTGGGTCAGCGTCATGCAGCTCTGGGAGCAGGGGAAGATCGACCTAAACGCGGATATTCGCACCTATCTGCCGGAGGGTTTTCTCACCAACCTCCGCTTCGACGAGCCGGTGACCATGCTCCACCTGATGAACCACAACGCCGGGTTTCAAGAGGTGCTGACCGACCTGTTTCTCCCCGAGGGCAGCGAGATTCCCGATCTGGCCTCCGCCCTGGCTCTCCACAAGCCGGAGCAGATCTATGCCCCCGGCACGGTGACAGCCTACTCCAACTGGGGCGCGGCGCTGGCCGGCTATATTGTGGAGCGGGTCAGCGGAGAGGCTTATTCCGACTATGTCCACGAGCACATCTTCTCCCCGCTGGGCATAGAGCACACCGCCATCCGCCCCGACCTCAGCGACAACCCGTGGGTGCAGGAACAGCGCAAGGAGCTCCGCTGCTACACCGCCGACGTCCGGCCCATGGAGCCGGACTTCTACTACATCTCCCTGTACCCGGCGGGCATGTGTACCGGAACGATCTCTGACTTTTCCGCCTTCGCCCAGGCGCTGCTCACTGAGGACTGTCCTCTGTTCGACTCTCCCGACACATGGCATGCGCTGTTCACCCCCACTGCTTCCTTTGGGGACACCGGCATTCCCCGCACCAGCCACGGCTTCTGGACGCTGCCCTATGGGGTGAACGTCGTGGGCCACGGCGGCAACACCGCCGGATGCTCCTCCTACCTGCTGCTGGACTTGGAGGACGGCGTGGGCAGCGTGGTGATGACGAATCAAAGCGGCGAATCCGTCTACAACACCGAGCTGATGGAGCTGATCTACGGCTCCATCCGAGGCGCTGACTACGACGTCCCGCCGCAGGGGGTCTACCGCTCTGCCCGGACGATTCTGTCCGGCCCATTGAAGCTGTATTCCGTAGGCTATACCATCTTCACCAGCGATGATCTGGAGGAGTTTTACTCCCTCCGCAGCGAGAACGGTCTAACCGTTGTCAGCTACCCCTACAGCGATATGCTCCAAATTCCCGCCGGAACACTCGTGCTGGAGTTGGGGCTGCTGCTCCTTTGGGTCGTGGGCACCCTGTTCTCTCTGCTCTACCTGCTGAGCTGGCCGGTGGGCTGGGTATTTCGCAAGATCACCCATCGGGACAAGACCATCACCCGCCGGATCCGGCTCAGGAGAGCCGCCGCCTTACTTCATTTGGCGGTTCTGGGGCTGCTGGCGGCATCTGTTTTCCGGCTGTTGACCTACGCCCCCGGCGGGAGCTATCGCTGGATGCCCCTCTATTTGGTCATCGGTATCGCTATGGCGATCCTCCTTGTCCTGATGCTTTTCTCCCACGAGGAGGATCGAAATAAAAAGGAGACCGCCCTGACGGCGGTAACCCTGATCTTCCTGCTTGCGGCAATCGGAAATATTATTTACTGGCAGCTTTACATGTTCTGGATCTTCTGACCGAAATACAAAACGGTATGCACTCCCGTTTCGGAATGCATACCGTTTCTCTTTGTTCTCGCTTATCTCCCGCCCCGACGCAGCTCGCCGTCAGAGCGCTGGAAGGAGCGGTGGATGGGGCGATTTTTCAGCTTGTCCAGCCAGTGAAATACTGCGATTACAGCGCCGATGACCGCCGCAAAGCCGGCAAAGAGAATGAGCAGATTGGATTTATTTTCGTGCTTCATGGGTAGACCTCCGAAATCTTGTAGTACCAGTGTACCCGATTTCCCCTGTCAAAACAATGACTTTTTTGTTAAAAATGGCTTATGCCCGCTTAAACTGCTTTTCCAGCTGGTTCCGGGTCATTTCAATGGCCACCGGGCGGCCGTGAGGGCAGTAGCGCACCTGGCCGGACATGACGGCCTGGGCCACCACCTCCAGCTCCTCTGTCCCGTTTTTCCAGCCGCCCTTGATGGCGGCCTTACATGCCATCGTGTGGAGGAGTTCGTCACGGGCGGCGGCAGGGTCGAAAGTCCCCGTAGCAAGGAGCTGACCCGCCAACTCCGCCAGAACACGGTCTGCCTCCGCCCCCTCGATGTAATCCGGCACCTCCCGGACCAAAATGTCTCCGCCGCCGAAATCCTCGGCGTCAAACCCGAAAGAGGAGAGGATGTCCAGATGACGGAGCAGCACCTCGCTCTCTGCCGGATCCAGCTTGACTACCACGGGTGAAAGCAGGATCTGGCTCATAGGAGTATAGTCCCTTGCCTTCATCTTATCAAAGTTCATCCGCTCGTGGGCAGCGTGCTTGTCAATGAGGGTGATGGTATCCCCCTGCTCTACGATGAGGTAGGTGTTCAGCACCTCCCCCGCCAGGCGCCAGGTGGGGGTCTCCGGGGTGACGGGACTCTCCTCGGCGGTGGTCAGTTCAAGAGCAGGCGCCTCCTCCGTCCGCTTCGGCACCGTTTCAGGGTCTTGAGAGACAGGCGCAGCGGCTTTCACCGGCTCCGCCGCCCAGCGCAGCTCCTCCGGAAGCGGCTTCTCCTCCTGGAGTGCGGGAGTGACTTTGCCGCTTTGTTGCAGGTTCAGCGCCTCCATGACCACCTGAACCTCCCGGTCCTGCTTCTGCTTCAGGGCTCGGCGCTCCTCCTCCCGCTGGCGCTGACGCTCCAAAAGCTGGGCGGCGTTGCGGCTGGTGGCCGCCTGCCAGGGGGTGACGGCAGAATTGTAGGAAACCTGGGCCGTGGAGCGGAGGACGGGGGCATCCGACTTCCGATACTCCTCAGTAGTCATGCTCTTGAAGAAGGTCTGGTTGGGGGTCACCGTGTCCTGCCGCTGATTTTTCGGCGGCTGATTGGGCAGCACCGCCTGTACATGGCCGGTCTCCCGCTCTAAAACCGATTTTGCGGCGTAGTAAATGGCCTCAAAGAGCAGCTTGTCGTTGGTGAACTTGACCTCCGTCTTTGCCGGGTGGACGTTCACGTCCACAGCGTTCAGTTTTGTCGTCAGTTTGAGGACGCAGCCGGGAAATTTGCCCACCATCTTCGTATTCTGATAGGCCTGCTCCAAGGCAGCCGTCATGGTGCGGCTCTTCACATACCGCCCGTTTACGAAGAAAAACTGATACGCCCTCGTTCCCCGGCAGCAGGCGGGGCGGGAGAGGTAGCCCTCCACCTTGATGTCGTCCCCGTAGCCGGGGCACTCCAAAAAGCCCATGGCGGACTCCCGGCCCAAAACGGCGTAGAGGGCGGAAGAGAGTTTTCCGTCCCCAGGGGTGAGCAGCTCCTCCTTGCCCTCCCGGATGAAACGGAAGGAGATCTCCGGATGGGCCATGGCCTCGTGCTGAATGACAGTAAAGACGGCAGCACCCTCAGCGGAGTCCCGCTTCATAAATTTCAGCCGGGCGGGGGTGTTGAAAAAGAGGTCCCGGATGATGATGGTGGTGCCCTCCGGACAGCCCGCCTCCTCCTGATTCTGCAAAACGCCGCCCTCCATTTGGAGGGAGGTGCCGAACACAGCCCCGGGCGTGCGGGTCATCAGCTCCACCCGGCTGACGGCGGAGATGGCTGCCAGGGCCTCGCCCCGGAAGCCCAGGGTGCCGATGGCCTCCAGATCGTATTCCGTCCGTATCTTGCTGGTGGCGTGGCGGAGGAAGGCGGTGGGGGTGTCCTCCGGGGCGATGCCGCAGCCGTTGTCCGTCACACGGATGTAGTGCATACCGCCCGCCATGATCTCCACGGTGAGGGCGGTGGAGCCAGCGTCAATGGCGTTTTCCACCAGCTCCTTGACCACGGATGCGGGACGCTCCACCACCTCGCCGGCAGCGATCAGGTCGGCCACGTGGGGGGATAGTTGTTGGATCTTTGGCATGGGGTGCTCCTATCTAATATCAATTCAATATACTCATAATTCTTCAACAAAAAAATCGCTATCCAATCTCTTTACTTCATATGTATGCTCTACGGAAACGCCGACATTGTGCTTAATCATCAGTCGTGTCAATGCGCTTCCATCCACTAAGACAACTTTTGCACCAAGTAGATTTTCAGCGAACTGTAATGCACCGCCAGAAAATTTTGCAGTTGTAATGAACAAACCTTTCTGCGCTTGTTGCCCTTGAAGTGCGCCAACAAATTTTTGAATTTCTGGTTTAGTAACCGTCTGTTCAGGTGCCCATTGCTTTGCTTGAATATAAATATGGCTAAATCCAAGTTGGTCTTCCTTGATAACACCATCTATGCCGCCATCATTTGACTGCTGTGTGACCATGCCTGCTTCATCAATTCCGTTACCATAACCCATATTAAGAAGCAATTTTACGACCAGTTTTTCAAACTCCGTGGGTGTCAACTTCATAACTTCATCCATAAGCTGACTGGCTAACGTTGCCGTCACTTGCTGAAAAGCCAAATCCAACACTTCCATTGGGGATTCGTCTTTTTCTTCTTCTGCGGATTCTGTCGTATTTACAGCAGTGACACTGTGAAATTCTTTGAACTTCTCGAATTTCTCTAGATACTTCAAATTGATTTCTTCGCCAGAAGCTAGTGCCTTTTTACCTGCTTCCGTAATGCGATATTTTCCCCGCAACGGGGTTTCTATCAATCCAGCTTTATCTAGATATGTTCTCGCCCAAGCCACTCGATTGTCAAAAGTACTCTGTTTCCCGCTAGGCAACATCTCTGCCCGATCAGAATCTGTAATCTGCATATCGACTGCGATAATCTCTCTTACTTCTTTTGCTGTGTGCAATTCTCCATCCTGAACCGCTCGCAGGAATCCTTCAAAGAACTCGAAAAACTTCGGCACTGACATAATTGAATCCCCCCGTCTATTTCTCTTCACACCGCACCGGTATTTGCCCAGAGGCTTCACAGCATCCTCTTCCACTCAAACAGCAGATTCATGGCCTCGATGGGCGTCAGGGTATTCACCTCAGTCAGCCGGAGCTGATTCAAAATCTCCTGCCCCGCCATGTCGCCCATGGACATCTGCTCCTCGTCGGGCAGGCTTCTGGTCGGCACTTGGACGCCAGCGCCGCTTTCCAATTCCTCCAGAATCGTTCTGGCTCTGGAGATGACCTTATTCGGCACGCCTGCCAGCTTGGCGACCTCGATGCCGTAGCTCTGGTCAGCCCCGCCCCGGACAATCTTGCGGAGAAAGATGATATCGTCACGCCGCTTCTTGGCTGCGATATTGTAGTTCCGCACGCCGGAAAGGCTCTCTTCCAGAACCGTCAATTCGTGATAATGGGTGGCAAAGAGGGTCTTCGCCCCCAGTTTTTTCTTGTCTGCGCAGTATTCCAGCACGGCGCGGGCGATGCTCATGCCGTCATAAGTAGACGTACCTCTGCCGATCTCGTCCAGAATGAGCAGGGAGCGGTTCGTCGCGTTTTTCAAAATCTCCGCCACCTCGCTCATCTCCACCATAAAGGTGGACTGTCCCCCCGCCAGATCGTCAGACGCTCCGATGCGGGTGAAAATCCGGTCTACCACGCCCAGCCTTGCAGACCTTGCCGGGACAAAGGAGCCGATCTGCGCCATGAGGCAGATCAGCGCCACCTGCCGCATATAGGTGGACTTGCCCGCCATATTGGGGCCGGTGATGATGGCCAGCGTCTCGTTTTTGCCGTCCATCACCGTGTCGTTCGGGACAAAAAAGCTGTCCTTCAACACCCGCTCCACCACGGGGTGCCGCCCGTCCACAATTTCAATGCCCTCGGAGTCGTCCACCTGGGGCATGGTGTACTGGTTGCGGACGGCAACATCCGCCAGCGCCGCCAAAACGTCGATTTGCGCCACGGCGTCGGCGGTCTGCTGAATCTCGTCTGCGCGGGCAGCGCAGGCGTCCTTTAATTCCACAAACAGACGGTATTCCAAATCTCCGATGCGGTCCCTTGCGTTGAAGATGGTGTTCTCCAGATCCTTCAATTCCTGATTGATGAATCGCTCGTTGTTTGCAAGGGTCTGCTTGCGGACGTAGTCCTCCGGCATGTTGTCCACCTGGGCTCTCGGCACCTCGATGTAGTAGCCGAACACCTTGTTGTAGCGGACACGGAGCTGACGGATGCCGGTTTTCTCCCGCTCACGGGCTTCAATGTCGGCAATCAGGCCTTTGCTGTCGTTTAAAACGTGGTTGAGGTAGTCTACCTCCTCGTTGAAGCCCTCCCGGATCATGCCGCCCTCACGGACAAGGAAGGGCGGCTCGTCCACAATGGCGGCCTCCAATTTCTCCCGCAGCTCCGTGAGGTCGCAAAGCGCCCCGCTCAGCCCTTGCAGCAGAGGAGAGGACAGGCCGTCCAGCAGCTCCCGGATGCGGGGCACTTTGGAGAGCCCCACCCCCAAGGACTGCAAATCCTTGCAGTTGGTGTTGCCGTAGACGATGCGGCCGATGAGCCGCTCCAAATCCGTGACCTCCCGGAGGGTGAGGAGCAGCTCCTCCCGCACCACCAGATTGTCCACCAGATTGGCAACGGCGTTCAGTCTCCCGTTGATTTCCACCGGAGAGAGGAGGGGGCTTTCCAGCCACCGGCGCAGCTTCCGGCCGCCCATGGCGGTGCGGGTCTTGTCCAGCACCCAAAGGAGGCTGCCTTTCTTCTCTTTGCCCCGTAGGGTCTCGGTCAGCTCCAGATTCCGCCGGGCGGTCAGGTCTAATTCCATAAACCGGTCGGCGGCGTAGTATTCCAAATGATTGATGTAGCTTAAATCCGTCTTCTGCGTCTCGTGGAGATAGCCCATCAGCGCTCCCGCCGCCTGCATCGCCCAGGGGCGTCCCGGGGGGAGTGCGCCGGGATTGTCAAACTGACGCTCCACCGTCTCCCGGGCCTGCTCTGCCCGGAACCGGGCCTCGCCCGGCTGGCAGAGGCAGTTCAGCTTTTCCCTCATAAAGTCGGTCAGTTCCCGGTTTTCATAGCATTTCGGAGACAGAACCGCCTCTCTGGGGGCAAATTTGGCAAGCTCGTTGAGGGCGTGGTTCAGTGCGCCCTCCCCCGCAAAGCTGGTGACGGAGACCGCTCCGGTGGAGAGGTCGCAGAAGCAAAGCCCTGCTCCCCCTTCCTCCAGACAGATTGCGGCGATGTAGTTGTTCTTCGCCTCCTCCAGCATGGAGGACTCCACCACCGTGCCGGGGGTGACCACCCGGATGACCTCACGCTCCACCAGGCCCTTGGCCAGCGCCGGGTCCTCCGTCTGCTCGCAGATGGCAACTTTATAGCCCTTGCCGATCAATCGTGCCAGATAGGACTCATAGGAGTGGTAGGGCACGCCGCACATGGGGGTGCGCTCCTCCTCCGGCTTACCCCTGTCACGGGTGGTCAGGGTCAGGTCCAGTTCCTCCGAGGCGGTCTTGGCGTCCTCGTCGAACATCTCGTAGAAGTCGCCCAGTCGGAAGAACAGCAGGCAGTCGGGGTATTGCTCTTTGATTTGCAGGTACTGCCTGCGCATGGGGGTGAGTTCGGGCATGGTTGTGGGCTCCTTTTTCTGTCTAATCACATTCCTGTTGTCGGACGGGCGACCAAGGGTCGCCCCTACCCCGCAAATGAGGATCTTACCTGTGCCGGGTAGGGGCGAGCCGTGCTCGCCCGCCCGTTCATAACGAACTTCTGGAATCAGCGGGTCAGCCGCTCCACCGCTTCTTCTTTTGCGGAGACGAAAAACACGTCATGCCCCTGATTGCTCTCGTAGATGAAATCATGGAGGGGCTTGCTGGTGTATTTGGAATAGTCGCCTCAGATGGCGATGCGTCCGCCGTAGTTGATATACTTCTGCAAAATCTCCCCGGCGACGCCTGTGCTGAGGATGAAGAAGTCCTCAGTGACGCACGCCTTGTCGATGGCGATGTTCTTTGTCCCTGCCTCGTATTTGGCGCTCATCAGCAGGTCAAGGGCGGACTGGGTGTCGGTGATGATTTTCTCCGCACCGGTGACAACGGCGCAGGGGATATTATTTTTGAGGATGGTTTCGATGTGCATGGTTGGTCGTTCCTTTCGATTATTTCCCGATGAGATACTTCGCTCTCTCATAGTCCCGCTTTTTCACATAGATGATGTATTCATGGGAAAAATTGGCATTTTCTCCAAAGCTCCCGGTTCTCGCTCGGGTCATCTCTCCGCCAAGGGAGACGGTGGAATGGTTGACCACCTTCACCTGATAGTCAATGCCGCTTTCTGCCAGTGTGCGTCTGATTTCCGCCTGTCTGCCCATATCGTAGGTGACGGACAGCTCTCTGCGGTTGAAAATGGTAATCATAGTTTTGCCTCTTTCATACAAGCTCCCCGAACAGTGCCCAGTTGGACGAGCCGGTGATTTTCGCCTGCTGCCAGGTGCCGACGAGAGCCTTGTCCCCGTTCAGGTGCACCAGTCTGCCGCCGTCTGTGCGGGCAGTCAGCGTGTGCTTTCCGTCGGCGTTCTCCCCGTCCACCAGCACCCGGAGG
>Ga0326514_10001691_pt1 | contig 14228 bp, 8 predicted proteins | sample 3_2548_0518_D_FD_203653 | JGI IMG/M metagenome (GOLD analysis project Ga0326514, IMG submission 203653) | Bovine rumen microbial communities from UC Davis, California, United States - 3_2548_0518 | ecosystem: Host-associated > Mammals > Digestive system > Stomach > Rumen | place: USA: California...
TAAATGCCGATATAAACGGAGCATTGAATATCCTCAGAAAATTCCTGAACTCAACAAAAGGAACCAGTGAGTTTTCTGTCTTACAGAAAATAATTGGTAGCGGTCTGGTGTTCAGGCCCGTTCGGATTACCGGAAACGGTATTGAAGCAAAGTTGTGCTCAATACACGGTTACAACAGAACTAATGAATTTTATTAATTAAACTACATATAAATAATCCCTTATGCTATAATCACGGGGGTTTTGATTAGAGGAATTAGATTTTGAGTTGGTTAGATTTTTTAAGCGGCGGTAGCGAGAACAAGGCAAATATTGATTCTAAAGCTAAAACCGCCAATATTCCTGAAGGTGTATGGACCAAGTGTGACGACTGTCAGCAGGTTCTTTACCGTGTAGAACTTGAAAAGAATCTTTTCGTATGTCCGAAGTGCGGTTTTCATATGCGAATTGCCGCCCGTCAGCGTCTGATGAGATTCCTGGATTTTACCAATCAGGTGGAACTCGGTCAGGATTTAGAACCTCAAGATATTTTAAAGTTCAAGGATTCCAAGAGATACAAGGATCGTATTCAGGATGCACAGAAGAAGACAAGTGAAAAGGATGCTCTGGTTGTAATCAAGGGCACTCTGAAAGGCATTCCTGTAGTATGCTGCGCATTTGAATTCGACTTCATGGGCGGTTCAATGGGATCGGTTGTAGGAGCCCGTTTTGTCAAGGCTGTAAATGAAGCGATTTCCGAGCGTCGTGCTCTTGTATGTTTTTCAACCTCCGGCGGCGCACGTATGCAGGAGTCTCTGTTCTCTCTTATGCAGATGGCTAAAACAAGTGCCGCGCTGGATAAACTGTCCAAGCAGGGTCTTCCTTATGTTTCAGTAATGACTAATCCTACCATGGGCGGTGTTTCCGCAAGTCTTGCCATGCTGGGTGATGTGAATGTCGCCGAGCCAAAGGCTCTGATCGGCTTCGCCGGTCCGCGCGTTATTGAGCAGACTGTTCACGAGAAGCTTCCGGACGGTTTCCAGAAGTCCGAATTCCTGCTGGACAAAGGTATACTTGATGCTATTATCGATCGTCGTGAAATGAGAGAAACTCTAGCCCGCATGATCGGCAAGTTTATGAATCTTGAGCCCCTCGATCCGAAATAGACAAGTTTAAAATAGACGTATAATACGGAGGGATCGGATGTTTCCCGCCGGTATCCGGGATCTGTATTTGAAAAAATATGGATTTTTTTTTATTATGAATGAAGCATTGAATCCTGATTTTTCCGTTAATGAATGGTTATCATATTTTGAACAGATACACCCGAGGAAAATAGATCTGACTCTTGACCGTATGCGCAGGGCTGCGGAGGTTCTCGGACTTGTGAAGATTCCGGGAAAAATTGTCACGGTTACCGGTACCAACGGAAAAGGATCTGTAACAAATCTGCTGTCACGCCTTTTGACCGCGTCGGGATATACTGTCAATCTTTACAACAGTCCCCATCTTATCCGTTTCAACGAGAGAATCAATGTTCACGGACAGCTTGTCTCCGACGGGCTTCTTCTTGAAGCTTTCCGCGAGGTCGAAAAGGCAAGAAGACAGGCCGGTGTTTCACTGACATTCTTTGAGATTACCACGCTGGCCGCCTTTTATGCGTTCAGAAAATACCCTGCTGATTTTGTTGTTCTTGAGGTAGGCATGGGCGGAAGGTTTGATTCCACAAATCTGCTTGATGCAGAACTGGCGGTTATAACCAATGTGGCGCTTGATCATGTCGCTTTTCTGGGCAGCGACCGCGAACAGATCGGCTATCAGAAAGCAGGTATTCTGAAATCCGGCAGAACACTGATTTACGGTGAACCTGATATTCCGGAGAGTGTGGAAAAATATGCCCGGGAGCAGAATGCCGGACTTTATGTGATCGGCAGGGATTATTCCTATGAAATTCACGGCGGCGGCAGAAGTTTTGATTACCGCGGACCGGGCAGAACTGTTGAGAATATTGCCGTTCCGACAATTCCTGTGGAAAATGCGGTCAATGTTTTATGCGCGCTTGAACTGCTGCAGATCAGACCTGATGACGATGTGCTGAGACGGGAGATTGCCGGATTCACCATGCCGGGAAGAATGCAGAAAATAGCCGATAATCCTGATGTTTATGTTGACGTCGGTCATAATTCACATGCATTTGCCTACATCAGGCGCAAACTGGCTCTTATTGATCCCGGACATAAAAGACGGATTATTGCCGTGGCAGGAATGCTGAAGGACAAGGATTTTGCAGTTGCGCTCAATCTGATCGCCCCGGTGATAGATCGCTTCTATATCGGTTCTATTCCGGGAGATCGCGGAACAGATGCTGAGGATTTGAAAAATGCTCTTGAAGATCCTGAAAAAAGGGAAAGTTCCCGTTGTTTTTCTGATGTGACTGAGGCATATCGCCAGGCTTCAGCTGATGCTTCTTCGGATGATCTGATTCTGGTGTTCGGCTCTTTTATGACTGCAGGTCCGGTTATGGAATTCATCGGGGACGGCGGACGGTAATTCGTGCTGCCGGATTTATGAGCCGCGTGGGGAATGCGGAACGGCCGGACAGATTTCAATCAAATCTGTATGAGCATGCTTCTCGGACAGCCGTCAGCATGCGGAGCATTGGAAACTTTCCGCATAGTTTCTCTTTTCGTGCTGTCTTCGCATGTTTCTTTTTTTACGGTGGTCAGGTTCCTTTCGTATGTTATTTGTTCAACTTCGTTTTTTTAGTTTTTTCAAATAGTTATTTCACAGAAAATCAACATAAAAATTTAATTTTTTTTTGCTGTATGGGTGCGTTAATTCTCAATTTTGTTCTGTCATCTATGCTAGAATATCACGCTAGAGAAATTGTAGCTGCTGATAATACGGATGTTTGATGCAGATGCTGGATAATGATTTTCAAGGATGAGATATGAACAATAATAAAAAGACTGATAAGAAAACATTGCTGATTACGGCGGCTGCTGCTGCGGGAATGCTGGCGGCAACCTACATCGGATCACTGTTTGCAACAATGTATCTGCATAATGCATTTATTAACAATCTTCAGGACCGTATAAGAGAGTCTAATCCGAATGTGGTTATTGACGAGCATGACTTTGAATCAGACGGTCTGTTTTCAATCGGCAAGAATTTTTCAATCAGAAACAAGGAAGGCACCTACGGAATCAATGTTATTCTCCAGTCTAAATTTACGGTTCCGTTCCTTGAAACAACCAGAATTATTCTTAATCATCCCAACGGTAAGGAATTAACCTGTGACGGCTGTGATTTTCAGTCTTTTGCCGCCGGCGGACAGGTGAATATCAGTTATTTCAGCAACAGCTACAACGGAACAGTTGCAATACCGTCCTTTTCCACAGGCAAGAAAATTTCAGTAATGGTTAATCCGGGAACAGTAACCTTTGCAGGAAAGTTTGCAGATCGGGCGGCTAATTTTGATGTTAATCTCGAAGGCATCAAATATACCGATTCCGTTAACAATATCCGAAGAAATCTTGACAAGGTTACCGGAAAGTTAAGTGTTTCAATTGTAAATAACCGTTTCTTTGTACAGACCGACGGTCTGCAGATCGGACAGTTCTATATAAATGATCGTCTGCACAGTGACAAACTGGTGTTAAGCGGCATCAATCTCAAGATTAAAAATGAAAACTCGTCAAGAACCGATCTGATTGACAGCACTGTTTCGATAAGCGCCAAATCACTGTCATACGACAACGAGGCGTATGATGCCGAACTCAATACCAACCGCATCGGCGTTCTTGTAAAATTTGAAAATGTGGATCAGGGCTATCTTGCAGCTGCTGCCGACATTGCCAAGAGTCTTTATGCCTTCCTTCATGAGGATAATCACAGATTTGACTACAATGTCCTGTCCTATTTTGCAGACAGAAATTCGAATGTTAAGATCGATCATATTGTTATGGTTTCCACTCAGAGTGTCGGCAAGTTTGAAATTGAAAAGGACAGTTTCCTTTCCTTTAACGGCAGCGGCAAACAGACCATGAAGGAACGTGCTGATCTCGGACTGAAATTCAAGGTTACCGAGCAGTTCCTTTCCGATTTTCCTAACCATTTGAGAATAAAGCAGCTGTTTATTACAGAAAACGGCTGGCTTGTTCACGGTTCAACCGATTCCAAGGATGAATATTCCACCAAGCTTACCATAAGAAACGGTCAGTGCACTCTTGGAGAATATTTCCTGGATAACTGTTAGTATTTTAATTTTCCTTGTTTAATTTCCAAATCCGTCTGAATATGGCGGATTTTTTTCTCCGGAGCGGATAACCGGGGAAGTGGTCCTGAATACGGATGAATTTTCATGAGTACGGTTCACTCGGCCGGGTTTGAATCCTGCGTTTGATCTGCGGTTCCGTCCGGAAAAATCGTTATTCATGCATTCAGGCTTTCATCGCGGTTCAGACTGCGGCAGCCCGATAAAATCCGGTGCTAAAAAGCTTGGTTCCGGCATCAAAAGTCAAAGCAAAATCCCGTTAAAAATGATATAATTTATACATTAATTTTTTATTGTTTTAGGTAGACTGATGAATATAAGAAATGTTGAGATTGTAGATGAATTAAAGCAGTCCTATCTCGATTATGCAATGGATGTTATTGTCGATCGTGCCCTGCCTGATGCGCGTGACGGACTGAAACCGGTTCACCGCCGTGTCCTGTATGCGATGTATGATCTGAAAATTTTTCATGAACATGCAACCGTGAAATCCGCCCGTGTGGTGGGTGAGGTAATCGGTAAATACCATCCTCACGGAGATACTGCGGTTTATGACACCATGGTGCGCATGGCCCAGGACTTCTCATTGCGTTATCCGCTGATTGAAGGACAGGGAAATTTCGGAAGCATTGATGATGACCCTGCCGCTGCAATGCGTTACACCGAAGTAAGACTGCAGAAGATTTCCGAGGAGATTCTTGCAGATCTGAACAAGGAAACCGTGGATCTGAAGGCCAACTATGATAATTCCCTGATGATTCCTGATTTTGTTCTGCCGACCAAGATTCCCAATCTTCTGGTTAACGGTTCGTCAGGTATTGCAGTAGGTCTTGCAACCAACATTCCTACACATAATCTTACCGAGGTTATCAACGGCGTTCTTGCCATGATTGACAACCCTGACATTACCAGCGGTCAGCTCATGACCTACATTACCGGACCAGATTTTCCTACAGGCGGTGTGATTTACGGCCGTGAAGGCATTTTCAGCGCCTACAATACCGGCAAGGGACGTGTTGTTCTGAGATCGAAATATCATGTTGAAACCAGCAAGGAAGGCCGTGATACCATTGTTATCGATGAAATCCCGTACGGTGTTGTCAAACTGGAACTGGTAAGACAGATTATCAATCTGGTGAATGAAAAGAAAATCACCGGTATCAGCGATGTATGCGACCGTTCAGGAAAGGATGTCGGCATCCGTATTGAAATTGAACTCAAGTCCGGTGAATTCCCTGATGTAATTGTAAATCAGCTTTTCAAGCTTTCCATGATGCAGTCAAGTTTTGCTGTGAACATGGTGGCCATTGTCAAGGGACGTCCTCAGACTCTTACACTGCGCGACTGTCTGAAATGCTTTATCGATCACCGCAAGGAAGTTGTAACCAGACGCAATGCGTTCGATCTGCGCAAGGCCCGCGATCACGCGCATATAGTTGAAGGTCAGCTTGCCGCACAGGATAATCTGGATGAAGTTGTAAGACTGATCCGTTCAAGTCAGACCCGTGACGAGGCTAAGAAACGTCTGCTGGAAAGAGACTGGCCGATTCATATTGATCCTGCGGCAGGTCCTGATGATGATAATTTTGCAACTCTGCTTGCACGCTGCGGCGAGGACTGCCGTCCGCTGTATGTAAAGCCTGAATTCGGCTATCACAACGGAGTTTACCGTCTCACGGCTGAACAGGCTGATAATATTCTCAGCATGAGACTGTCACAGCTGGTTCGTCTTGCCAAGGAGGATCTGTTCAAAGATTACCGTGATCAGGCTGCCATTGTGGCAAAATGCCTGAAGGTTCTTCATTCCGTGGATGAACTCAACAGGGAAATCAAGGAGGAACTGGTTGTTGTCCGTGATACCTACGGAGATCAGCGCAGAACCGAAATCATTGAAGGTGCGGTATCCATTGAACTTGAGGATCTGATCAATCCTTGCGAGGTAGTGGTTACTTTGTCCAAGAGCGGATATGTGAAATATCAGCCGGTAGAGGATTACAACGCCCAGAACAGAGGCGGAACCGGACGCCGTGGCGCATCTCTCAAGGAAAACGACGAGGTTTACAAACTGATCATTGCCAATACCAAGGATTATATTCTCTGCTTTACCAATCTGGGCAAGGTATACTGCATCAAGGTTTATCAGCTGCCTGAGGGAACATCGTATTCCCGCGGCCGTCCGATTGTGAACATTATTCCTATTCAGGAAGGTGAATTTATAACCACAATTCTGCCTGTTAAGGATTTCAGTGACGGCAAGTACATTGTACTGGCAACCAAGAACGGTTTTGTGAAGAAACTGAATCTGTCCGAATTCTCCAATGTGATGAAGTCCGGCAAGAAGGCCATTACCTTCAGAACCGAGGATGATATTCTTATCGGTGCAGACGTTACTGACGGAAACGATGATATTATTATCGTTTCGGCGGGCGGTATGGTTAACCGCTTCAATGAGAAGAAATCTCCTCTGCCTAGTCCGTTTGTGCTTGAAAAACCGATTAATCCTGCAGATGATGAAATCATTGATGACAGTGAAGATGAAATTGCGGCAGAAGATCAGGAAGCCGAAGATCAGACATCTGCAGATACAGATGCCGATGAAGGCGATGCTGATTCTCCTGAACTGCTCCGTCCTATGGGCAGAGCCGCATCCGGTGTGAAGGGTATCAAATTAAGAAACGGAGATTACGTTATTTCCGTGATTGTTCCTAAGGTTGAACTCGGCGGCAGAATTCTGTTTGCAACCGAAAACGGTTTTGCATCACTGATTCAGATTGCACGTTTCACAAGAAGATCAGGCAGAACCTCGCAGGGTATCCGCTCCATGAAGGTTGACGAGAAGATCGGCAAGGTTGTGGGAGCCCAGCAGGTTAAACTTGAAGATGAGGTAATGCTGATTAACGATCAGGGCAATATCATCAGAACCTTTGTAGATCAGGTGAGAGAAACCGCACGCAACACCAAGGGTGTAAGAATCATCCGTCTCGGCAATGATTCCAAACTGATTGCCCTTGAACGAATTGCGGCGGAAGCCTCTGATCAGAAGGATCAGATTGCTGACGGTGGAAATGACAGTCTGAACAGTCAGAGTGATGAGGCCGGAAGTCAGACCGGCAGCGGCGTCGAAGAGCAGTAGCGGACGGACCGGAGAATTCCTGCTGAACCATGTTCAGTGCGGTGTCTGCGGTCTTGACGTAATATGATTTTCAAACTAAACTACTGACATAACTAACAATGAATCCAGTATGGAATGGAGTTCTGTTTCAGAATTTGTCCGGTACTGGATTTTATAATAAAAAAATCTGATTCTTAACCGGGAGGTTAAGAGAATTTTTGGATGGAGAAAAATGAGTAGAGTATTTAATTTCAGTGCCGGTCCTTCAGCAATGCCGCTTGAGGTTTTAAAGCACGCGCAGGATGAATTTCTTGATTTCAACAATATCGGTGCATCTGTAATTGAGCTGTCGCACCGTTCCAAGGAATATCAGGCTGTTGCACAGCAGGCTGAACAGGATTTACGTGATTTGCTGAATGTGCCTGATAATTACAAGGTTCTGTTCCTTCAGGGCGGCGGACGCGGACAGTTTGCTGCAGTTCCTCTGAATCTGATGAACAGCAGTCACAAGGCGGATTATATTGTTACCGGCGCATGGTCGAAATATGCAACAAAGGAAGCGCAGAAATTCGGTGATATCCGCAGGATTGAAGGTACCGAAACTGTTGACGGCATTGTAAAGCTGGCTCCTCTGCCTGAATTCAGAGCCGATGCGGACTATGTATACTACTGCTCAAATGAAACCATTCACGGTATTGAAAGATTTGAAACTCCGAAGATTGAACACGGTATTCTGATCAACGATGCTTCATCGGAATTCCTGTCCAAGCCTATGGACGTTACACAGTTCGGTCTGGTGTTTGCCGGCGCGCAGAAGAATGTTGCACCTGCCGGACTGACCATTGTTATTGTTCGTGATGATTTAATCGGCAAGGCATCCGAGTACTGTCCTACTATCATGGATTACAAGATTAATGCAGACAAGGAATCAATGTACAACACTCCTCCTACATTCTGCTGGTATATGGCCGGTCTTGTATTCAAGTGGCTGAAGAACAAGGGCGGTCTGGCTGAAATGGAAAAGGAGAATATCATCAAGGCGAACTATCTGTACGATTATCTGGACAGCACTGATTTCTACAGCAATAATGTAGATCCGGCATGCCGTTCCCGTATGAATGTTCCTTTCTTCCTGAAGGATGAATCCCTGAATCACAGATTCCTGGCTGAGGCCAAGGCAAAAGGTCTGATTTCACTCAAGGGTCACAGGGATTTAGGCGGTATGAGAGCATCATTGTATAATGCAATGCCGCTTGAAGGTGTAAAGGCACTGGTTGCATTTATGGATCAGTTTGCCTCTGCAAATAAATAATCAACTTTTTCCCCGCCTCTGAACGCATGTGTGTGATCAGAGGCTTTTTAGTATAAAAATCATGGAACAGTTAAAATTAGAAAAAATAAACAACATCAGCGGCAGTGTCAATCTGCCGGGTTCCAAGAGCCTCTCAAACCGCGCTCTTCTGCTGGCTGCACTGGCAAAGGGAACCACAACACTGAACAATCTGCTTGACAGTGATGATGTGCGCAGAATGCTTGAAGCTCTGAAGGAACTTGGAATTTCCTATACTCTGAGCGAAGATCGCACCTCTTGCGTGATTCAGGGAAATGGCGGATGCTTCAATACCCGCAGTTCTCCGATTAATTCCCTTGAACTGTTTTTGGGCAATGCCGGTACGGCAATGAGACCGATTACCGCTGTTCTGGCGCTGTCCGACGGTGAATTTATTCTGACAGGTGAACCGCGGATGTATGAACGTCCCATTAAACATCTGGTTGACGCTCTGCGTCAGGTCGGTGCCGACATTACCTATTTAAAGGCTGACGGTTATCCTCCTTTGAAAATTACAGGCAGAAAGCTGACAGGCGGCGAGGTTGAAATCGACGGTTCAATCTCCAGCCAGTATCTGACGGCGTTTCTGATGGCCGCTCCTTTGATGGGCGGTACCGTTACCGTGAAGATTAAAGGTGAGCTTGTTTCAAAGCCTTATATTGATATTACCGTCAGAATGATGAAATGCTTCGGTGTCGAGGTTGTCAACCACGATTACAGAACATTTGTTATTGCCGGCAATCAGCATTATTGTGCACCCCGGACTCCTTACCTCGTTGAAGGCGATGCGTCGGCCGCTTCATATTTTCTGGCCGCGGCTGCCGTGAAGGGCAGTGTAACCGTATCAGGCATCGGAAAGGATTCAATTCAGGGTGATGTAAAGTTTGCGTCCTATCTTGAGATGATGGGTGCAAAGGTTGAATATTTTGATGATCATATTACCTGCGAACACCAGCACCTGTACGGTATAGACGTGGATCTTAATCAGATCCCCGACGCCGCCATGACCATTGCGGTACTGGCACTGTTTGCCGAGGGAAAAACCGTGATCAGAAACATATACAACTGGAGAGTAAAGGAAACCGACCGTCTTTCCGCCATGGCGACGGAACTGCGCAAGGTCGGCGCTAAAGTTGAAGAAGGTAATGATTATATTGAAATCGAACCTCCGGAGAAATTTGCCGAGGCTGAAATCGATACCTATAATGATCACCGCATGGCAATGTGCTTTTCACTGGTTGCACTGCAGGAAAGAGTTACCATCAACAATCCTGCCTGCGTAAGCAAGACATTCCCTGATTATTTTGCCGAATTCGGAAAAATCTGCAGCTGATCACTGACGGCGGCAGCAGATTCGGAACGTTCCGCTTTACTTTAAAACGGAACGTTTTTTTCATTCAGAACAGGAAATTTCAGACCGTCTTTTCAGCCTGATTTTCCTGTTCACTGATTTTAAAAATTTTAATGCCGAAAACTGCAAACAAAACCGCAAGACACGGATTAATCAGATTGAAGAAACAGTACGGCAGATAGTCAAGGGTGCTGATCCCGAGAACCTCTGAAAAAAATACTCCGCAGGTTGTCCATGGAACAAGTACAGAGGTAATGGTTGCACCGTCCTCCAGTGTCCTTGTAAGAACTGAACCGTCAAGATTGTGTTTCTGATAAATTGAAGCATACATTCTGCCTGGCAGAATAATACCCAGTGCCTGTTCTCCGGAAATCAGCACTACGCCGAAACATGTGAACAGTGTACTGATTATAAGTCTGGCACTGCTTGTGGTGGTCTTTATAAACAGTCTCATTATCACCTTCAGACATCCGGTGTATTCCATAACCGATCCGAAACACATTGCCGTCAGCATAATAAACATCACGTTCAGCATACTGTTCATGCCTCCGCCTGAAAACAGTGAATTTACGGTTTCGCTGCCGGTATTCAGGGACAGACCCTGGTAGCTCACATTCCAGATTGTTTTCAGTGTATTCAGTACCGATTCATCGCTGTTAAGGATCATTGCCACGGTTTTATTCTGAAAAACAAGGGCTGTCAGTATTCCTGCGAAAATACCGGCAAAAATGGTAACCAGTGTAGGATATTTTTTTCTGGCGCAGAAGATCAGAACCACAAGCGGAAAAACCGTGAAAATGCTTGTATTGAACAGTTCAGCAATGCGGGTGGTAAAATCAGCATCAACAGGTTTGACATGATCTTTGGCTGTCAGGAGACCTATAACAGCAAAAATAACAACAGAGGTTATTATGCTTGGAATGGTGGTGTAAACCATGTTTCTTATGTGCTTGAACAGTGGAACATTGCCGGATGCCGAGGCAAGATTGGTGGTTTCCGATAACGGGGACATCTTGTCGCCGAAGTAAGAACCGGAAATTACAGCACCTGCCGTAATGGCCGGATCCATGCCGAGAGCCTGTGATATGCCCAGACTTGCAACTCCGATTGTTGCTCCGGTATTCCAAGAACTTCCGATGCAGCAGGAGGTAAGAGCGCAGATTACCGCAACCGACGGATAAAAGAATGTCGGATGCATTATCTTTATGCCGTAGTATACAAGAGTCGGAACTGTACCGCAGAGAAACCAGATGCCTATAAGACTGCCGATCAGCAGCAGTATCAGAATTGCGGGGATAAAATTGCTCACTCCCTTAATCATGGCTTTTTCAATGTCATCATAACGCTGACCTGAAAATATTCCGATTGCAAATACTGTTGCAGTACCGAGAAGAAGTATTATCTGGTTGGGACCGGATGAACAGGAACTTCCGAAAATGTAAATACTGAGGGAAAACAGAATCAGCAGAAGAATAACCGGAAACAGAGAAAGGAACGTTCCGGGAATGTTTTGTTCGTTGATATGTTTTTCCATTTATAATCCTGTAAAAAAAAACTCGAACAATTTAATTTAAATTGTTCGAGATAAATTAAAGTATGCTATTTTTTACCATTAGACACCGGTATTGATTCCTGAGCCTGAAGACTGCGTCGGGTTGTAACCTCCCAGCATCACGTTGGAATTATCGTTGCCGACACCCTGATTGTTGTTGTCGCTTACAGGATCGGTACCGGTTCCTTCGGTCAGCGGACCAGGTTTCGCAATCAGATAACCCTGAATACCGTCAACATACATTGATTCAAGCATCTGCTTTTCAGAGTAATCCTCAACGCCTTCAGCAATAACAACGCAGCCGAGACGATGTGATACTTCAACTATCATTCTTACGAAGAGCTGTGATGAATGATCGCGTTCCAATGTCTCAACCAGTGAAGGATCAAGCTTGATGAAATCAGGCTTCAGTTCACGGTACAGCCTGAATGATCCAAGACCGTTGCCGAATTTGCTGATGCATGATCTTACGTTAACTCTTCTCAGCATATCGAATAATCTGATTGAATCACGGATATTGCAGTCCAGAATGTTTTCTGAAATTTCGAACACCAGATTGTCGGAAATATTTGAATACTTGAGCAGAAGTCTTTCCAGCCACAGTACAAACTGCACATTGATAAGAGCGTTGATGGAAAGATTGATACCCCATCTCTGGTTGGTAAGATTGTTCTTGCTGTATTTATCAATAATTGTTTCAATAATCTTCATTTCCAGAGTTGTCAGCATCTCATGGCGCTGTGCCATTGCAAATACTGTTTCGGTAGGGTAGTATTCGCCGTTTTTGTTGACAAATCTTGAGAAGATTTCATTATATGTTCTTACAGAGAAATTCAGACTCTGAATAGGCTGCTGGAGCAGAACAATCGCATTTTCGTTGATAATGTTGGTAATGATTTCCTTCCAGCGTTTTTCGCCTTCAACGATTTCCTGCTTGTTGGCACCGAGAAAATCATCCTCTTTGATGAAACCTGAGTTCATGCTGTTGGTCTGAGCCTCTGACAGAGCACTGTCGACACGTGCCAGAACGGATTCCTTTGACTGGCTTGGTTTAACAAACACCACGCCGGTATAGGCAACATCCTCGATTTCCTTTTCATGTTCAGTCTGATAAATATCAAATGCGTATTTGAGTTCCTTAACCAGCATCTGGGCAACGTTCATGTTGGAATTAGGGATCAGAATGGCAAAATCGGAACCTTTGGTGCGATAGATGCTCGGTCCGAGTTTTCCGTCAGGTGTAGGCTTGTTAACACCAGGCAGGAACTTGGAAACGGTTTCGGTTATGATTCTGCTTACATCGCAGAGATATTTGTCGCCGCGTGAGAAACCGCGGTTTGAGTTGATATGATCGAGAGATGTGGCTCTGATCATTGCAAGTATTGAAACTGAAGCTTCATTCTTGTTGTTGAGAAGTGTTTCAAGATCCTTGTCGAATTTCTTGCGGTTGTTTACATCGGTAAGAGAATCGGTATCCACCAGATTCTTCAGACGATCGTTGTCTTTCTGCAGTTCAGCAATCCGTGCATCGTATTCGTTGTAGGAGTTTTTCAGTATCTTGGCAATTTCAGCATCTTCGCAGCTGTCAAACTCTCTGCTGTTTATTGCATCTCTTAATTTGCCAAGTTTTGCATCAATTCTGTTCTTGAGCAGCGAACCTACCATAAGAGAGCTGCATACGCTGGTCATAAACAGAAGTGCGATAATAACAATGAAGAGTGGAGCGTAAACACGTTCCGCCAGTTTGAAATCAGCATAGTAAGGAGTATTTTCGATATATGCGTGCTCCTTGAATGAGGAAGGAAGCAAAGTAGTGAAAACACTGCTGTCCGATACACCGGCAATGAGAGTCGGCTGTTCGTCCTGACCCTGGAACAGGGCAATATAATCCAGATTAAGATTCTGAAGCAGTTTGGTCAGTGATTCAACAGTAGGTTTGCCTGAATTCGCTATCGACTGATTAAGAGACTGATTGATAACATTCATGCGATCTTCAATGTTGGTATTAAAGAGCACCTGAATTATTATGGATGAAATCAGACAGAATACAGCTGCAACCAAAACTGCAACTTTCATTGGAGAAAGTCTATTTAGAAAACTCATTATAATTGTTCCTTTAAAATTTGTCCTCTGCGTGCTCGCTTCATTGGTAAAAACAAAGCCCCTCCGGCAGTCAAGCGGTAGCCGACCTTATTTTAGGCAAAGCATAAGCCATAATATTCTAATTATTAAAAAAAATAATTTAATATACATAGATCTCATTTCAATCATATTTTATCGTAAAAGTGATCGTGATGGTACTTTTTATTGAAAATTTATGCATATTTGACTGTTATTCAGATGTATGAATCATTGTTTTCTGTTGTCATGGAGTCATATTTCACCCGGACCGGTTGAAATTTTTTTTGCCGACATAATTTCAATCGGTTGTTTTTTATCAGATGTGCTTACGAAATCATCATTATAAAATATGAAGTTATCGAAAAACGCACATGAAAAAACGAAGCCGGACAGCAATACAGGATGGTGGAAAACGTGATCATTTACATATGGACGGAGCAGTTACCGCCGGAGGAAAATGCAGCAGATATGTGCGTGCCGTGCATAACCGGTCAGGAGCGGCAGTCTG
>Ga0326514_10001692_pt1 | contig 14226 bp, 9 predicted proteins | sample 3_2548_0518_D_FD_203653 | JGI IMG/M metagenome (GOLD analysis project Ga0326514, IMG submission 203653) | Bovine rumen microbial communities from UC Davis, California, United States - 3_2548_0518 | ecosystem: Host-associated > Mammals > Digestive system > Stomach > Rumen | place: USA: California...
GATGAATACAGGTGACGTAGGATCCCATGCCGAGTAACCACGAGCCTCGAAAGTGGAACGGATGCCACCAGAGGGGAACGAGCTGGCATCGGGCTCCTGCTGTACCAACAGTTTGCCTGTAAACTCTTCCACCATACCGCCCTTACCGTCGTGTTCAATAAATGAGTCGTGTTTCTCGGCAGTGCCTTCCGTCAGCGGCTGGAACCAGTGGGTATAATGAGTCACGCCGTTCTCCGTAGCCCACTGCTTCATGCCGATAGCCACAGCGTCGGCTATCTCGCGATCCAGTCTGACACCATTGTCCATCACGTCGATCATCTTCTCATATACGTTCTTCGGAAGATACTTGTACATCTTTTCACGATTGAACACCTTCTTGCCGAAATACTGGGCGGGGCGTTCACTTGGTGTTTTTACGTCGAGTGGCTTCTTCTTGAAAGCCTCACCGACAACCTGAAATCTTAATGTTTCCATAATCGTTTGTGTTTTAATGTTGTTTTGTCCAATTATTGATTCTATTCAATGCTTCTTCTGTCGTCTCATGACTGCCAAAGGCTGTGAATCTCACATAGCCTTCACCTGAGGGACCGAAGCCCACACCAGGAGTACACACCACGTTGGCACCATAGAGCAACGCCTCAAAGAACTGCCACGAGGTTGTGCCTTCGGGTGTCTTCAGCCAGATGTAAGGGGCATTCTCACCGCCATACACCTCATAACCCAGACTGCGCAGTGTATAGAGCATCAGACGGGCGTTCTCCATATAGTAGTCGATGGTGGCCTGAATCTGCCGCTTTCCCTCGGGGGTGTAGATTGCCTCTGCGGCACGCTGACTGATGTAGCTGGCACCATTGAACTTCGTACACTGCCGACGGTTCCAGAGCTGATGTACTGAGTGGCGGTTGCCCTCGAAGTCAGCTACTGTCAGATCCTTTGGCACGATGGTGTAGCCGCAGCGCACACCGGTAAAGCCTGCCGTTTTTGAGTATGAGTGAAACTCAATGGCGCATTTCCTGGCTCCTCTGATCTCATAGATGCTATGCGGGATCTCCGGGTCCTGAATATAAGCTTGGTAGGCGGCGTCATAGAGTATCAGCGCATCGTTTTTCAGCGCATAGTTCACCCACTTCCGCAATTCTTGTTTGGTAATCACCGTACCTGTAGGGTTGTTGGGGTAGCACAGGTAAATCACGTCCATGTGGCGGTCTTTGGGGATGGAGGGCGTGAAGTTGTTTTCTGCTGTACAAGGCATATACACCACATTCGTCCATCGTCCGTCCTCGAAGGTGCCGCAACGGCCTATCATCACGTTTGAGTCGATATATACAGGATAGATGGGGTCGGTCACGCCGATGAAGTTGTCCCAGTGAAGCAGCTCCTGAATGTTTCCCGTATCACTCTTGGCACCATCGTTGATAAACACCTCGTCGATGTCGAGATGGATGCCACGTGGCAGGAAGTCGTTCTTCAGAATCGCCTCCCGCAGGAAAACATAGCCCTGTTCGGGTCCGTAGCCATGAAACCCCTCTGCTGTTGCCATCTCGTCGGTAGCCTTGTGCATCGCCTCTATCACGGCTGGACAGAGTGGTTGCGTAACGTCGCCGATACCGAGTGAGATCACGTCAGCCTTCGGGTGCATCACCTTGAAGGCATTTACCTTCTTGGCGATGTCGGCAAACAGGTAGTTGTTCTGTAAGTTTAAAAAATGTACGTTTACTAAAGCCATAGTTTTATGTTGTTTGAAGATTTGCCAATTCCAGTTCCCCGTCGAACACAAATTTTGCAGGACCTGTCATATATACATGATGATTGTCCTTGCGCCATTCTATCGAGAGCGTACCGCCATCCATCACAATCAGTGAGGTGTCTTTTGTCCGTCCTGTCAGTACGGCAGCCACAGCTGTGGCGCAAGCGCCGGTGCCGCAAGCCTGTGTAATGCCCGAGCCCCTTTCCCACACGCGGGTTCGTATGCTGCCGTCGGTCTCCACATGAGCAAACTCGATGTTGCACCGCTGGGGGAAAGCCAGATGATGTTCCATCTGTTGTCCTTTCTCACCCACCTGATTCACCTCTTCCGTGAAAATCACGTAGTGGGGATTACCCATCGATACGAAGGTGCCGTAACCAGGATTACGCGACTCGATGAATTGTGTCTCGTCGCTAAGCGCAGGTTCACCCATATCCACTGTCACCGTGTCCACCTTATTATTTATTATATGTAATTGCAGCGTCTTGATACCTGAGAGTGTCAGCAACCGGATCACCGTTTTGTCGGTCAGTCCCCGTTCGTACAGATACTTGCCGATACATCGTGACGCATTGCCGCACATCATCGCCTCCGAACCATCTGCATTAAAGATACGCATAGAGAAGTCTGCCTCAGGCACCGGCGACTTGTCGATCAGTACAAGTCCGTCGGATCCGATTCCTTGGTGGCGGTCGCTCCAAGCGATGGCGGCAGCTCGTGGATCGGCAATGTTGTTTTCTATCATATTGATATAGATATAGTCGTTGCCGCAACCATGCATCTTGGTAAACCTTATTTTCTCTGTCATATTGATATCTTTTATACGAAGTTTGCTTTCATTTTGTTATCTTTTCAGCTGCAAAGGTAATCAAAAAGTCAGAATTGAGCAAGTAAATATTTACTTTTTGTTTGTAGTTTCCGTTAGAAAATGACATTTTGTCAATTCTTATTGGGCTTCTCGGGTGTATCGTTTACACTTTGTGTTAAAAGGGGGTGTTTGAAGTGCAAAGTGTCATTCGGTGTTTACTTGGTGATATAACTTTTTCATGAAAAAGGGCAAGTTTCTCAGAATAAATGAGTACCTTTGCGTCATGATTAAGAATATTGTGTTTGATCTTGGTGGTGTGGTGATAGCCCTGAGCTATGAACAGGCTGTGAGACGGTTTGAGGAAATCGGACTGCGGGATGCTCGTCAGCATCTCGATGCATTCCACCAAAGGGGTATTTTCGGACAACTGGAGATGGGGCAGATAGGGAAGGAGACGTTTCGCCAGGAGCTGAGCCGGCTGATAGGTAAGGAGGTGACAGCAGAGGCATGCTATTATGCGTGGCATGGGTATGTGGAGGCTGTGCCGAAACGGAATCTCGATATGCTGTTGTGGTTGCGGCAACAAGGGTATCATGTCTGTCTGTTGTCGAACACGAATCCTTATATGATGGACTGGGCCAGGAGCAGTGCGTTTGATGGTGAGGGGCATCCCATCGACTATTATTTCGATAGGTTGTATCTGAGCTATCAGTTGAAGGTGATGAAGCCTTCGGAAGAGATTTTCCAGAAGATGTTAGCGGGTGAGCAGACGCATGCGGAAGAGACGCTGTTTATTGACGACGGACGGGCAAATGTGGAGGCTGCAGCCCGACTGGGTATGCAGACACTCTATCCTCAGAATAACGAAGACTGGACGGGGGGGATGCTACTTGCCAAACTGAAAGAATAAGAGAGAGCCATAAGCTCTCTCTTCATTTATTTTAAATAGGTATCGACTTCTTGGGCGGTTTGTCGTCCACTCGCCATCGCACGTACCACCAGTGAGGCACCGTTGGCAGCGTCACCACAAACGAACACATTGTCGGGGTATTGCGGGTGTTCGGGCTTGAGGAAACCCATAGCGAGTAACACAAGTTCAGCCTTGATGATCTCAGGTTTACCTTTCTCCACCATGATGGGGCGTCCGCCTTCGGGATTCGGCTTCCAGTCGATCTCCTGCACTTTCACACCTGTCAGTTTTCCGTTCTCGCCAAGGAACTCAAGGGTATTGATGTTCCAACGACGGGTGCAGCCCTCCTCGTGCGACGAGGTAGTTTTTAACGTACGGGGGTAGTTCGGCCAAGGGTTCTGCGGGTCTTCAGGACCTTCTACTGGGCGTGGCATGATCTCTATCTGAGTGACACTCTTACAACCCTGTCGGTGGGCTGTGCCGATGCAGTCGGACCCCGTATCTCCACCACCGATCACCAGCACATTCTTGCCTTTGGCGGTGATACGCTCATCTTTCGAAAAATCAATACCTGCCAGCACACGGTTCTGTTGCGAGAGCAGTTCGAGGGCAAAGTGGATACCTTCCAGCTCTCGTCCCGGTGCTTTCAGATCACGAGCCACAGGGGTACCTGTAGCGATGATGACGGCATCGAATTCTGAGGTGAGAGATGAGGTAAGAGCGATATCTTGTCCGAACTTGAATGTGATACCTTCTACTTCCATCAGACGGATGCGACGATCGATGATGGCTTTGTTGAGTTTGAAGTTGGGAATGCCATAGCGCAACAGTCCTCCAGCTGATTCGTTTTTCTCAAATACCGTTATCTCATACCCTTTCAGGTTCAGATCGTTAGCCGCAACGAGACCTGCTGGACCAGCACCGATGACAGCCACCTTTTTGCCGTTTCGTTCTGGACGGCGCACCTCAACGAAACTTTCCTGAAAGGCCATCTCGATGATGGCGCATTCATCCTCGCGGTTGGTGGTGGGCTCATGGTTGAAGCGGTTCAGTACGCAAGCCTTCTCGCAGAGGGCAGGACAGATGCGACCAGTGAACTCGGGGAAGGGATTTGTGGCGGAGAGCAGGTGGTAAGCCAACTCCCAGTCGCCATCGGCGAGGGCTGCGTTCCATTCTGGCGCTTTGTTGCCTAAGGGACAAGCCCAGTGGCAGAACGGTACGCCGCAGTCCATACAGCGTGAGGCCTGTTCGCGGCGCTGGTGGGTGTTCAAAGTCTGTTCCACCTCGCCGAAGTCATGGATTCTATCGTGAATCGGACGGTATCCCGCCTCTTGGCGGTGTATCTCTATAAATGCCTTATTATTTTTCATATTAATCAATAACCGTTAATCAATAACCATTAATATTCTCTTTGCATGTCGGCAATCTTGTCGCGGAGCTTCTTCATCTGTTCCTCCTGCAGTACACGTTTGTACTCAATAGGTACTATCTGGATGAAATCCTCGACATAGTGCTGCCAGTTGTCAAGCATCCGTCCTGCGAGGGCAGAACCCGTATGCAAGTAGTGTTGACGGATAAGCTCCAGCAGCTCCTTGCGTGACACGCTGTCTTCTACCAATGAGAGTTCTACCATATCCATATTGCAGAAGTAATCGAAGGTGTGCTTCTTGTCATAGACATAAGCCACACCGCCACTCATACCTGCGGCAAAGTTACGTCCTGTCTCACCAAGTACCACCACGCGTCCACCTGTCATGTACTCACAGCAATGATCGCCGGCGCCTTCGATGACGGCGATAGCTCCGGAGTTGCGCACACCAAAGCGTTCGCCCACCTTACCATTGATATAGAGCTCGCCGGAGGTGGCACCATAGAGACCTGTGTTACCAGCGATGATATTGTCTTCTGCCTTGAAGCTGCTGCGGGTAGGCGGCAGGATGGCGATGCGTCCACCCGAGAGACCCTTGGCAAAGTAGTCGTTGGTCTCACCCTCGAGTTTGAAGCTGACACCATGTGCCAGGAAGGCACCAAACGACTGACCAGCGGAGCCCTTGAACTTCACGTTGATGGTGTCGTCGGGCAGTCCTGCGAGACCGTATTTCGTAGCTACCGTACCTGATAGCATCGTACCAACGGCACGATCCGTATTCTTGATGGCGTAGTCGAGACTCACCTCCTTCTGGTGCTCGATGGCCTGACTGGCAGCGGAGATCATCTGCTGGTCGAGTATGGTGCCCTGCATACCTAAAGGTACGGCAGGCTTCTTGGCATCGCCAGTAAAGTGGGGCGCACCTTCCTCTTTAAATAACAATCTGGTGAAATCAAGTACTGACCTATTAGTTTCAATCAGGTCGGCGCGCCCCACAATGTCGTTCAGACTCTTGAATCCCATCTCTGCCAGGTATTCACGCACCTCTTGGGCGAGGAAGGTGAAGTAGTTGACGAGGTATTCATAACGTCCTATGAAGTGCTTACGCAGTTCGGGGTCCTGGGTGGCGACACCCATCGGACAGGTGTTCAGGTTGCATTTGCGCATCATCACACAGCCCAGTACGATGAGGGCTGCTGTGCCAAAGCCAAACTCCTCAGCTCCCAGCAACGCCATCAGCACGATGTCACGACCAGTCTTGATCTGTCCGTCCACCTGCAGGCGTACGTTGCTTCTCAAGCCGTTTCTCACGAGGGTCTGCTGCGTCTCTGCCAGTCCGATCTCGGGGGAGATACCCGCAAAGCGCATCGAGGAAGCGGGCGAGGCACCAGTACCACCCTCGGCACCGCTAATCACGATGAGGTCGGCCTTTGCCTTTGCCACGCCAGCGGCAATGGTTCCCACGCCACTCTCGGCAACGAGCTTGACACTGACAGCAGCACGTGGGTTGACATTCTTCAGATCGAAGATAAGCTGTGCCAGATCCTCAATGGAGTAGATGTCGTGATGAGGTGGGGGAGAGATGAGCGAGATGCCAGGAATGGAGTGACGTGTCTTGGCGATGACCTCGTTTACCTTAAAGCCTGGCAGCTGTCCGCCCTCACCAGGCTTCGCACCCTGTGCTACCTTGATCTGTATCTCTTCGGCATTCACCAGGTATTCGGTAGTGACACCAAAACGGCCTGACGCCACCTGTTTGGTCTTACTCGACAGTGAGATGCCGTTGTATTCTGAATGGAAACGCTCTGAATCCTCACCGCCCTCACCGGTGTTGGAACGGGCTCCCAACTTGTTCATCGCTAAGCAGATCGCCTCGTGGGCCTCTTTCGACAGGGCACCAAAACTCATGGCACCTGCCACGAAGTGCTTCACGATATCCGCTACAGGCTCCACCTCGTCGATGCTGATGGGGTTCTTCTTCCAACCTAAGAAGTCACGGATGAAGATAGGACTCTCCTTGGCATCCACCAAGGCGGAGAACTGCTTGAACTTCTCGTAGTTGCCCGTGCGGGTAGCCAACTGCAGGGTGGCAATCGTCTCCGGGTTCCAGGCATGCTTGATGCCGTCCTTGCGCCAGTGGAACTGACCGAGATTGGGGAGCTGGGCACTGACTGCCTCCAGTCCTTTCTGGTGGAGGGCGACAGCATCGGCTGCAATCTTGTCGAGACCGATACCGCCGATGGTGCTTACCTCAGTGCCGAAGTAGGTCTTCAGCAGACTCTCGCTCAAGCCGATGCTCTCGAATATCTTCGCACCACGATAGGAACGGATGGTAGAGATACCCATCTTCGCCATGATCTTAAACAGACCTTTCTTCACTGCCTTGATATAGTTCTTCTCTGCAGTCTCGTAATCTTCCTGTATCTGGTGCTTCTTCACCAGGTCGTCGAGGATGGCGAAAGTCATATATGGGCATAGCGCACTTGCGCCATAGCCTAACAGCAAGGCGGCATGCATCGTCTCGCGGATCTCGCCGCTCTCCACGATCAGGGCTGTCTGTACACGCTTACCCACACTGATGAGATAGTGATGGACGGCAGATACTGCTAACAGACTCGGGATAGCCACATGCTCAGCATCCACATCACGATCGGTGAGGATGATGTAGTTGTAGCCCTCATCGACACTCTTCTCTGCCTGATGGCATAGAGCATCGAGAGCCTCACGCAAGCCTTCTCCTCCCTTCGAGCCGTCGAAGAGGATAGGGAGCTTGATGGTGTTAAAGCCCTTATAGCGGATGTTGCAGAGGATATCCAACTGTGTGTTGTTGAGTATCGGGTGGGGCAGACGTACCATCTTGCAGTTCGTCTCGTCGGGATTCAGTATGCCTGAGCCCACACGTCCGATATATTCTGTGAGTGACATCACCAGTTCCTCACGGATGGAGTCGATGGCGGGGTTGGTGACTTGTGCGAACTGCTGACGGAAGTAGTTGAAGAAGGTCTGGGGCTTCTCTGACAGCACTGCCAACGGGGTGTCGTTACCCATCGAGGCGGTAGGCTCCTGTCCCTTCTCTGCCATCGGGATGATGGTGGCTGAGATGTCCTCCTCGCCATAGCCGAACATCACTTCTTTCTGTAGCAGATCCTTCACGCTGTTCTCTACGTGGCGTCCGCTCTTCAACTTTTCTAGTTGGATGCGGTTGGTACTCAGCCATTGGCGGTAGGGATGTTCGTTGGCTAACTGCTGCTTGATGTCGCCGTCGTAGTAGATCTTGCCCTCCTGCGTGTCGATGAGCAGAATCTTACCAGGCTGCAGACGTCCTTTCTCGGCAATCTCCGTAGGATCGAAGTCCATCACACCTACTTCTGAAGCTACCACCATCGTATCGTTCTTGGTGATAGTGTAACGTGCCGGGCGCAGTCCGTTGCGATCGAGCATACCACCAGCAAACCTTCCGTCGGAGAAGAGTAGGGCAGCAGGTCCGTCCCACGGCTCCATCAGGATGGAGTGGTACTCGTAGAAAGCCTTCAGATCCTCGCTGATGGGGTTCTTGTCGTTGAACGACTCTGGCACCAGCACACTCATGGCGTGAGGCAGTGAGAGACCACTCATCACGAAAAACTCCAGCACGTTGTCGAGTGAAGCTGAGTCAGACATGCCTGGCTGAACGATGGGAGAGATAGCCTTGACATCACCGAGTGCCTCACTCGACAGTACGCTTTCTCTGGCTTGCATCCATCCGCGATTGCCGCGAATGGTGTTGATCTCGCCGTTATGAGCCAACAGGCGGAAGGGCTGGGCTAAGCTCCACGTGGGGAATGTGTTTGTGCTGAAACGAGAGTGTACCAGCGCCAGTCCGCTTGTCAGATAGGGGTTGGTTAAATCGGGGAAGTACTGTCGAACCTGCATGCTCGACAGCATCCCCTTGTATATCATGTTTGTGTTGCTCAGTGAACAGATGTAGAAGTCGTTGTGACTCACACGGTGCTCGATCTTCTTGCGGATGGTGTAGAGCATTCTCGGGAATACTTCCACCTTATCATCACTCACACCTGTGATGAACACCTGTTTGATGACAGGCTCGGTGCTCAGTGCAGCCTCACCCAGACACTCGGGATTGGTGGGAACCTGGCGCAGGTGCATCAGTTGCAGTCCCTCGCGCTCGATCTCCTCAATCATCACACTGAGAATCTCCTGCTGAGCTTTCTCCTCTTTCGGCAGGAACACCAGTCCTGTTCCGTATTTACCCTTCTCGGGTACGGGGATGCCCTGAAGCAGAATAAACTCATGCGGAATCTGAATCATGATACCTGCACCGTCGCCGTCCTTACCAACCTCTGCACCGCGATGGCGCATGTTCTCAAGTACACGAAGGGCATTGTCAACGAGTTCGTGGCTCTTGTTGCCGTGAATATTAACAATCATGCCTACACCACAAGCGTCATGCTCATATCCACTCTGGTAAAGCCCTTGGTTGTTTGGTTTGCTTTTTGTCATATTATCCTTACTTTTTATATCAATCTGTTTGATTTCGGGTGCAAAATTAAATCGTTTTGTTAGAACATTAGTATATTTACTTACGTTTTTCATCTTAAAATTTTTATTATCTAACATTTTGACTGAAAAATCGTTGTTTTCCTTTCAATTTGTAAACGATAGTGCCTGTTGGTGAGCTCCTATCTTGACAGATTGACAAAAAGCCCGATTTTGAAGGCTTTCTGGGAGCTTGCTTTTTCTGTTTCGCATAAAAATGACATTTTGTTACAATTCGGAAACGTTTTAGCTTTATTTGTTAGCAAAAGGATGCAATTTAGTAGCTTTTACTTTACAAATTGTTAGAATAATATTGTTTTAACAATCAAAGTGAAGGAAATATATCTAATTTCTTGTCAAAATGCAATAACTTTGCACTCAGAAAATAACAAAGTGTTAGCCCCAGTGAAATGGGTTAGTATTAATAATTAATAAGGTAAAAAGAAAGCATTATGAAAAGGATTGAAGCTATCATCCGCAAGACAAAGTTCGAGGATGTAAAAGAAGCACTGCTGCAGTCGGACATTGACTGGTTTGAATACCATAATGTGCACGGCATCGGACAGAGTCGCCAGGAACGAATCTACCGTGGTGTGCAGTATTCTACCGACGTGATAGAGCGTGTGGCTCTGACTATTGTTTGCCGTGATCCATTGGTGGAGCCTACGGTAAAGGTTATCCTGAAGGTGGCACATACAGGTGAAGTTGGCGATGGCCGCATCTTCGTGAGTGACATGATCGACACCTGGAGTATTCGTACTGGTGAAAACGGCGACACTGTACTGAGAGACAAAAAGTAAGAAGGTAAAAAGGTAAAAAGGTAATAATGTAAAAATGTAATAATTATGAACGAAATAGGATTATCACTCGATACGGTTTGGATGCTATTGGCAGCCATGTTGGTTTTCTGGATGCAGCCGGGTTTTGCACTGTGTGAAGCTGGTTTTACACGTGGTAAGAACACCGTCAACATCCTGATGAAGAACTTTGTAGATTTCATGTTCGGCTCATTGCTGTTCTTCTTCTTAGGTTTCGGTTTTATGTTTGGCAGCGAGGGCGCAGGCTTTATCGGCATGCCGAACTGGGGCGATCTGAGTTTCTATAAAGGTGAGCTGCCTGTAGAAGGCTTCTTGATCTTCGAGACAGTGTTCTGTGCTACCTCTGCAACTATTGTGAGTGGTGCGATGGCGGAACGTACAAAGTTCTCGATGTATCTGGTCTATAGTGCTGTCATCTCATTGTTCATTTACCCCATAGAGGGTCACTGGACCTGGGGTGGAGGCTGGCTCTGCAGTGATGCTGCCGACGGCTTTATGATGAGCACCTTTGGTGACGTTTTCCACGATTTTGCAGGTTCGGCTATTGTGCATAGTGTGGGTGGTGTACTGGCACTGGTTGGTGCCCTGGCGCTCGGGCCGCGTATCGGTAAGTATGCGAAGGACGGCAAGAGTCGTGCTATTCCTGGTCACAACCTTGCGATGGCGGCTTTGGGTGTTTTCATCCTCTGGCTTGGCTGGTTTGGTTTCAACCCGGGTTCTCAGTTGGCTGCCAGTGGTGAGGTTAACCGTGTGGCAATCTCTCACGTGTTCCTGACCACCAATCTGGCTGCGGTTGCAGGTGGTGTCGCTACCATGTTCCTCACGATGTGGAAGTATGGCAAGCCCTCACTCTCACTGACACTCAACGGTGTACTGGCTGGTCTGGTAGGTATCACTGCAGGCTGTGACCTGGTATCACCTTTAGGTGCCGTGATCATCGGACTGGTTTGTGGACTGGTGCTGGTCTATGCCATTGAGTTTATAGATCATAAGCTGCACATCGACGATCCTGTAGGTGCCTCTTCGGTACATGGTGTCTGTGGTATCTTAGGTACAGTGATGACGGGTCTGCTCTCTACCACCAACGGTGCCTGCTATGGTTTCGGATGGGGATTCTTCGGGGCACAGGTCTTCGGTATCTTTGTGATCGACCTCTGGGCAGCAGTATGTGGTATCGCCCTGTTCTATGGTATCAAGAAAATTCATGGTCTCCGTGTGGATGCTCGTATCGAGGAAGAGGGACTGGATGTATATGAACATGGTGAGAGCTGCTACAATTAGTAATGTTAAAATGTAATAATGTAAAAATGTAAAAATTGAAATTTGCTATGAAAAAGATTGTTTTATTAGCATTGGGTCTGGTTGCGGTGGCAACTGGCCATGCACAGGAGACGAAAGAGAAAGTAGAGACAACGGTGGCAGCCGACTTTGTGACTCAGTATATCTGGCGTGGACTGGATTGTGGTAACGTATCTGTTCAGCCTACACTCGGCATCGGCTATAAAGGTCTGTCGCTCTCGGCTTGGGGAAACGTGGGATCCACCTCGACTGATACGAAGGAGTTTGACTTGACCCTCGCTTATACCACTGGTGGGTTCAACATCGGCATTACGGACTATTGGTTCAGTGTTGGTGGCGACGATCCGGAAAACCGCTACTTCAAATACGATGCTCACTCCACGAACCACGTGTTCGAGGCAAACGTAGGCTACGACTTCGGTGTGTTAAGTCTGCAGTGGTTCACCAACTTTGCGGGTAACGATGGTTTTAATAAGAGCGACAAACGAGCTTACAGCAGTTACGCGGAGGTAGCTGTCCCATTCAAGCTGGTTACTGTCGATTGGACTGCTACGGCTGGTGTCGTTCCTTATGCCACCACTTTTTATGATACGACGGGCTTTGCCGTCACCAACCTCTCGCTGAAGGCAACGAAGGATATCAAGATCACCGACTCGTTCTCGGTGCCTATCTTCGGACAGGTGGTGGCTAACCCCAGTTCTCAGAAAGCCTACCTGGTTTTTGGTTTCACGCTGCATCCATAATACAAATCCAAACCAGGCAAGTGCCCCTCTCTCCTTTTTACAAAGGAAGAGGGGATTTTTTTTCTTGCTTTTGACAGTTTGTAACAAAATGATATGTTTTTAGTGTAAAATGTTAGCAAAAAAGAAGTAAAAAACATATTTATACTTTACAAAATGTAAGTTGCTTAGAAATTTAACAATCAAAAAGCAAGCATTATAACGACTGTTTGTGCGAAATGCCGTAACTTTGCAGTCCATAAAATAGGATTTGTTTTATGGATACAAAGTACATTTTCGTAACGGGCGGTGTTGTTTCCTCATTAGGAAAAGGCATTATCTCCGCCAGCATCGGCAAACTGTTACAGGCTCGCGGCTATAAAGTCACCATTCAGAAATTCGACCCTTATATCAACATCGATCCAGGCACCCTGAACCCTTATGAGCATGGTGAGTGCTATGTAACGGTTGATGGTATGGAGACCGATCTCGATTTAGGACATTATGAACGATTCACGGGTATTCATACCACTCGTAGTAACTCCATCACCACAGGACGTATCTACAAGACGGTTATTGATCGTGAGCGACATGGAGACTATCTGGGAAAGACCATCCAGGTGGTGCCTCATATCACTGACGAGATTAAGCGTCGAATGTTGCGTGAGGATGAGATGGATGAGCGGCTTGATTTCGTGATTACAGAGGTGGGCGGTACTATCGGTGATATCGAGAGCGCGCCGTTTATGGAGGCTATCCGACAGCTACGCTGGCAACTGGGACGCGATGCCGTGTGTGTGCATCTCACCTATGTGCCTTATCTGAAAGCCGCGGAAGAGATGAAAACCAAACCTACGCAGCACTCCGTAAAGGAGTTGCAGGGCATGGGTATTCAGCCCGATATCCTCGTCTTACGTACGGAGCGTCATCTCGAAAATGCGCTTCGCATGAAAGTGGCATCGTTCTGTAATGTCGATCTGGAGTGCGTGGTACAGAGTGAGGATATGCCCTCGATCTATGAGGTGCCAGTCAGTATGCAGCGACAAGGACTGGATGCCGCGATATTAAGGAAGATAGGCATACCTGTGGGTGAGACACCCCTCATGCAACCTTGGCACAACTTCTTGGATAAACAGCGCAACGCCAGTCGTGAGGTGCATGTGGCACTTGTGGGGAAGTATGATCTGCAGGATGCTTATAAGAGTATTCGCGAGAGCCTGAACCTGGCGGGTGTCTATAATGATGTGAAGGTAAGGATTCATTTCGTCAATAGCGAGGAGATTACGCGTGGGAATGTAGGTGAACGGTTGCGGGATGTGGCAGGTATTGTAGTCTGTCCAGGTTTCGGTAGTCGTGGTATTGAGGGCAAGATTATCGCTGCCGAATATACCCGAACACACGATATTCCCACATTCGGCATCTGTTTAGGTATGCAGATGATGGTTATCGAGTTCGCGCGTCATGTGTTGGGTTATCAGGATGCCAACAGTAGTGAGATGGATCCCCAGACACCCCACAACGTGATTGACATGATGGAGGAGCAGAAGAACATCACCCAGTTGGGCGGTACGATGCGGTTGGGAGCCTATACTTGTGAACTGAAAGAAGGCAGTAGGGCTGCACAGGCCTATGCGGCGACAGTCGGCTCTTCGCTTTCAATTAGTGAGCGCCACCGTCATCGTTATGAGTTCAATAATGTGTATCAGGAGGAATTCGAGAAAAATGGTATGAAGTGTGTTGGCATCAATCCAGCTGCCAATCTGGTGGAGATTGTGGAGATACCTGAGAAGAAATGGTATATCGGCACACAGTTCCATCCGGAATATTCGTCAACGGTACTGCATCCGCATCCGTTGTTTATGTCTTTTGTCAAGGCTACGGTTGAGCAAAAACAGAACCAAACTCAAGCATGTATCGATGGAACAACTCAAGCATGAATGTGGTGTGGCGATGATTCGCCTGTTGAAACCCCTGTCGTATTATGAACAGAAATACGGCACTTGGCGTTATGGCCTGAACA
>Ga0326514_10001693_pt1 | contig 14225 bp, 35 predicted proteins | sample 3_2548_0518_D_FD_203653 | JGI IMG/M metagenome (GOLD analysis project Ga0326514, IMG submission 203653) | Bovine rumen microbial communities from UC Davis, California, United States - 3_2548_0518 | ecosystem: Host-associated > Mammals > Digestive system > Stomach > Rumen | place: USA...
CCTGTGAAGCGCCTTGATGATTAGCTCGTCCTTCAGGCCGTCCTTTTCGATGAAAGCATTGTTTGCCACGTCGTCACCCCTTTCGATACCAGAATGCAAATATCAGAGGTTTACTTCTGCCATATATCCATCAGATCTCTGTCGGTTCTCCTGCGATCTCTGACCGGCGGCGAATAAAAGTGACCGTACTGGTTCCGGCTCCTCGTCTTTGGCTTGTGGCCCGGCCTGCCTACCGAGGCATAGTGTGACAGATTCCCGTCGCGCATATACCCGCCGGAAGCCGTCACCTTATTCCTGTGCCGCTCGTAGATCGTGCCCTGCTGCATACCTTTCTCTGCCAACACGCGCAGGCGGCGCTTGATGATGGTGTCCGTCTGTTGCCTGCGCTCGCCTCTCGATATACGCGCACCCATAGTCAATCATCCAGCGGATGGCCCATAGCCAGCCAGTAAGACACGGCAGCGCGAATCACGGCAGCTTCCTTCTTGTTGTGTTCCTGCGCGATCTCGGAAATCTGCTCCGCCATCGCGTCATCCATGCGGACACAGTAGTTGTTGGACTTGAAGGGCCGCTGCGTCTCGAATCCGTTCTCGGTCAGTATGGCCTTGAGCTCCGGGTTCGTGGTGATGCAGAAGGCCCCGCGCAGCATGACGTCCTTCGGGCCGAATGGACACTTCGAGATTTCTATGATCTGCGGCTTATCGGTGTCGTAGCTGGCACGACGCCGGGCACCGTCGCCGAGGATGACATCAATCCTGTATACCATTTTCGTTATTCCTCCTATGCTTGTCCTTCTTCCATTTTATCACGTTTATTCTATTTTGTCTATTACCAAAATGAAATAAGTGATTATTTCCGGGAGACCGCCAGCGGCACCGTGCCGGGCTTGGAAGCCGGGAAGCACCTGTGGATGTATTCGTCGGTGCATGGCTGCAGCTTCACGACGTGGCAGCTCGCGTCGCTGCTCCTGGCGTCGTGCAGAATGCCATAGATGACATGCTTCATCTGAGTGCGCTTGAGCATCTCTCTGGCCTGCTGCTCGTACTTGCGCATGTAGTGCTTGAGGCCGGACGCAGTTACGGTGCGGACATCCGCGTCAACGGTATTGATGATGGTGCACGTTTTCATTTCATTGCTCCTTTCGCGAGGTTCACCAGCACATCGAAGCTGTCGATACCGCCAAAGAACTCGTGCCGCATGTAAACGACATCGTGACGCCTGTGAAACAACTCCTTGTTCGTCTGAATCCGCCTCGGGTCATAGTCGCACTTGAATTCTCGGCAGATTCCCGGCCTGACGCTGTAGATCGAGCATACGCGCTTCACGTTGTCACGGAAGGGACAGGTGAAGTCGAAGCCGACGGCGATCACGCTGTGGTGATGCTCCCTGACGTTGTGGCTCCTGATGTAGCGATGGATGCGGTCGATCTCCGCACGGGACAGCGGAAGCAGATCGGAGCAGCACTGGCCGCAGCCGGAACACTTGCCGTCCACCGTGAAATCCGTGACGCCCTGCTCGTCGGCTTTTATCAAGTCCTCGATGGTGCCGATCATGCGGATTCCTCCTTGAATAAGCTGATCGTGAAGCAGCAATCGCCGCCGATGAACTCGGTCTTGATCTTATCGATATGCCTGTTCCAAACAGGGCCGCCGGGCCTGTGCTTTTGCGTGAATGGGTACATCTCCACATATTCGTTCTCGTCCGAAAGACGAAATCTCACTCTGGATTCCCAACTGAACAGAGCGAAGAACTGGTTCAGGGTCATATTCTCTCCTCCTCCTTCATCGACGGCATCGAACGCAAACGGGACGCCCGCCCGGAAGGGATAGAGGCAGAAGCCCCCATCCCAGAAGGTCATGGCGTGCTTGCTGCCGCCCTTCTTTATGACGCACTTTCCTGTGCGCAGCACGTCGTCCAGCGGCGGGTCAATCCACCTGCCGGTATTATGCGCCAACCGTATCGTGAAGGCCGTCGCCGTCTCCTTCACATCCACCGTGACGGTGCCCGCCTCGCTATGGCAGGCATACCTTCCTGAAATCATATCGGCCCTCCTACCTGGTGGCTTCCAGCAGCATTCGCCAGGCCTTGCGCTTGAGCTTCTTCTGAACCGCAAGCCGCCTGTCAATGTCCGAGTAATCCGGCGTGGCGTCCTTGATGATCTCGTCCAAGCAACGCTCACATTCTTCAATGGTGAAGGTTCCGCGCTGCAGCCGCCTGACGGCCTGCTTCATGTTATCGGCGACTGTCACTCTGCATCACCTCCGGCGGGCTGTGATGAGCCTTCTACGGCCTCACGGAGCGCTTCGCTCAAGCTTCGGTCACAACGGCTTACAAGGAGGCCGCGCTCCAAGCCTGGCGTAAGCTGCAACGCACGCTCGATCTCAGCGGGGTCAGTCGTAAAATAGTCCATCCCGCCGATCATAATGCGGTAGCGGTTTGCGCAGTTGTCCGAAATCCAGCAATCCGGGTGCGCAAAGTACAGGCACCTGCCGCAGATCACCAGGCTGTTCGGGTCGATGTTGTTATAGATGCGAATGCACTCGGTATCGGCGTCATATGTCTTGCAAAGTATGTCCACACTCAAGCCTCCTTCCGTTCTCCAAAGTCACGCTCGACACGCGGCCACGTATCGCCGCAGCGGCGAACCATGTACCAGTGCTCGCCATAGTCCTCTATGCGGTCACCGGTCGGCCAGAGATCGTGGCGCAGGCACGCTTCGATGATCGCCTGGCGCTGCTGACGCCGGGCCTCGAAGTAGTCCTCTCGACGAACGTCGATGTCGTACTTCGGGACGAGTATCACTTGATACATGCCGCTGTCGCCGTAGTTGTCGAGATCGAAGGGGACTTCAACAATCCCCTCGATCTTCATCAGCTCGGCCTCAAGGGCCTCCACCCTGTCGAGGATGCCGCACTCACGGGCAATCCTCTCAGCCCGCTTATCAAACATGGTTTTCCTCCTCTCGTTGTGGCCCGGCATGAAATTAAATTGTTTCCAATGGTGTCCTTCTGTGCCATAAAAAACAGCTCATGTCGGGCCGCTTGTCGTCAGGTGTTCTCCTCGCGGAAGTTGCTGAGGATGGCAGGGTCAATGCCCTGCGCCCACCACGTCTTGCCATCCTGCACATACCAGTAGTTGGTGTCAGGCCTGAACAGCCATGTACCGGAAATATCGTAGGGAGCCCTGCCGTTGACCGGCGTCACAGTGGCCTTGCCCTTGAACATCTTGTAGCCGTCGCATTCCAACATGGTTCACACCTCCTCGACGGACGTGATGCGATACTCGCAATCGACGCCCAGGCCGTAAATCTTTTTGCACTCCTCCACCGAGGAAACGACGCAGGATTGCTCGCGCCACTTCCAACCCGACATCGCGTCGGCATACTCGAACGTTACCTTGACCATTCTTACATCTCCTCTCCGATCTTCAAGTAGTGCGGAACACCGCCGGGATAGTACCAGGCAAATACTCCGCTTTCCCCAAACCACCCGCCGAACGAGATATACCTGACATCATCCAGCGTCAACGGCCTGTACATATCCTCATGCCTTAGGCCCGGCTGCCAGCACCTAAACTGCGCTTCCGTGTTCTCGACGATCTCCTTCGCCTCCGGGTGGCACTCAAAGTAGGCCGCAACGTCCTTACCCTCTAACATGCCTGCCTCCTTTCTAACCGCGTTAGTCCGACATCCTCCCGCCGTTGAGAAGGTTCTGTCTCGCCTTCTCATGCGATTCCTCCGGCGTCATGGTGTGGTAGTATATCGTGATTCCACCGGAGATAGCATCTTCCACGCTGTAACCATTCTCTACAAACAGTTCCGCGATTCTCCGCTTCAGCGCAACGCCGTGATAATCATTCGGAAAGACGGTAACAAAGTTAAAGCAGTCGTTCCACCAGCCGCTCCAATGCTCGCCGCGCGAGATACGAACATGCTCGCCGTTATACCATCCATAGGCATTGAACTTATGTCTCAGATCGTCAACTCCGATGGCCTGTTCAAGCAGCTTCCACCTGTTGTTGATTCCGCTTTCAGACTTCATGTTATCCTCCTTGTCAGTCGGCCTTGAAGCCGATGTAATCCTTGATGCGCTGGATGGCTTCGTCGTAGGAGCCGCCCTCGTGCAGCTTGCGGGCCACCATGAAGGGCTTCGCGTTCAGCAGCTTGCGGGTAAATTCCAGCGGCGCGCGACCCGTGTTGATGTACCACTTGAGCGGCGCGATGTCCTGCGCTGCGGCATCCGTGCCATAGTGCTGCATGCCGTACCTCTGGATGGCCCAGAGGCCCGTGTCGATGGTCGTGGCGTTGACGGCGATGGGGTTCGGCTGAAACTTCATGGTGACCTCCTTGCCCACGTATGAGGCCCACGGGCGGGCCGGTCGGTCGGTTAGGCGAATCCTTCTTCCAGAGCCCTCAAGGCCCGCTGCGTCTTCAAGAGCCGCCTGCAATCCTTCTGAATCTGACCCCAGTATTCCGGGTCGTCCTCCATGTTCCACGCGGCGTTGTTGAGCTGATACCGCAGCTCCTCGACGATGCCGATATCGTCGCACCGCATGCCGCTTTCCTTCCGGGCGATCACTCGGCTGTTCAGGCTCGAAGTCACCGCCATCTGAAACAGGGTCTTTGCCATGATCTTCGCCTCCTCACAGGTGATGGTTGTACTTGAACCGGCTGTTGTTGCCCTTGAGATTGATCTCCGTGACCTCAAAGCACCCGCCGTCGCGGTCGCAGTGCTCCGTCCAGGCGGAGCCGCCATGCTCCTTGAGCATCTGCTTGGCGAAGGTGACGCTGCAGCCGCCGATCACGTTGTCGTCCGGGGTGCAATCATGCTCCTTCAAGACCGCCGGGCTGGCGCTGTCCGGGAAGCGGTAGTAGTTCAGTCTCATGTGTGGCTCCTTTCTGCCATCGTGACCTCCGTGGCGGGAAGTGCGTCATGCTGCCTTGCTTTCCTTGTAGATCGCCCGAGCAACCTTCCGGTTGATGAAGAACCAGTCCGTCTTTCCGCGCGCCCTTGCGTTCCAGTTGGAGTACTCCTTATAGGAGAGGAAGCCTTCGTTCTTGAGTTCCCAGATGACCTCTTTGGGGTAACCCTGCCGCACCCAGCCGGGAAGCCAGCGCCCGCCGAAGAAGTAGTCGAGGTAGACCTTGAAGGATTCGAACGTGTCCTCGTGCTTGATGTCGGTGCTCTTGAGGTAGCCGTACTTCCTGCCGTATTCATCCTCTGGCATTTCAGCCTCGTCCTTCAGCCACTCGCGATACCCTTCGATGAACTCCTGCTTGATCTTCTCCCGTGCCTCTGCTGTAGTCATTGCTTTCTCCTCTCTGCCGGTGCGCCCGACCTCGTTGTTAATCACTTCCGGCTGATTTTGTAGCACTCGGCGAACTCGTGCCTGGCCTCGTATTCCAGATTGATGAAGCGGCGGATGTGGAATCCGGCGGCGTTGGCATCTCGCTCGTTGTCGTACCAGCAGCCCCGCACCCGGCTCGTGCGAATTATGATTTCATCCGCGTCGGTGTGCTTCAAGAAGCTGTAGAGGTTCTCAATGGTCTTGCCCTCGATCGTGATGCGCTTCATGGTGGTTCCTCCTCGTGTTCCCTTCGTTCTGGGACTATAATACCATGTTTATTACATTCTGTCAAGTAGTAAAATGCAATAATGCAAAAGAAATTTGCGGAGGCAGGGAAGGGAGATAGAACCCGGCCTCCGCTGGATGGTGCTTCGTCTGTCAGAACACCTGGTCGCCGAACACGTCGTAGAACATCATGGCAACGAAAGAGCGATTCAGGCACGTCTCCAGGCCGAGCCTGTAGCCTCTGATATAGGCGCTGACGACGGCGTATTCCTTGCCCGGCACAAGCTGCCTCTGGTATTCGAGAAGCTGCTGATTGATGGCCTTCGCGAACGGATTCATCGGCTTGTCGCCTTCCGGCGTCGGTTCCTGCTTGTCCATCAGCTTCACCCTGCTGATCGGAACCGCCGTCGTCGCCTTGTACTCGTCGGGCTTGTCGATCAGCAGCATTCCGTTGCTATCCACGTCGAGAACGGTGTAGACCGTGCCATCAAATATGACCTTCATGTCACGCCACAAACGGCGCAGGGCATTAATCCAATCCTGTGTCATCTTGCCGATCTCCTTTCCAGGGTGGATATGCCGCCACCCCGTCGGCCTCGTCGGTTACGCGATCTTCTCGCACTGGCTGATCTTGAAGAAGTGGGCGGTCTTCATAAACATGCGCGTCTCCTCGGAGCCGCCTTCCTCGTCGTTGCCCTCGGCCTTCTTAGTGCGGGCCTTCCAGATCGTGAAGGCTGCGATGTTCTTCTCGCCCTTCTTAACCTGATAGCCGATGGACTTCCACGCCTGGTAGGTGTGAATGGGTTCCGGCTCCATCAGCTCCTTCGTGGTGCCGTCCGGCATCTCCATAGTCAACTTGCGGCCAGTGGTTCCGATGATGCCGTCCTCCATCAGGCGGCAGGATTCCATGAAGATGATCTGTGCGTTCGTCATTGACGATTCCTCCTTTGTGTTTTGTTTCTCGTCCAGATACCGATGCGGCCTGGCCTACCCGGCCTTTATTCTGCGCCCGTTTTCATACCCGTCTCTCACCATGAAATCGTCGGCGACCTTCGGCGGCACACGCGGGTCATTCTCCACGTCGCTGTCAACCATGCCTGGCATATCGAAAACGGAAAGCTGCCGTTCGCTCTGATCAAGCCGGGCAATCTGTCGCAGGCCGTAGATGATGTGATTCCGCTTGAGATTCATGTTTACGCCATCAGGCCAGAACGGGTCGTTGCAGCCGTTCTCCTTGAGATAGTTCCAGCGTTCAATGTCCTGCTGCACCTGCGTCTCCAACTGCGCGATCTGGGCCGCCGTGCTTTTCTGCTTTCCCACTCGCTTCCCTCCTCATTAAGGGGAGCCACGCCGAAGCGTGGCCCCTGCCCGTCAGGCTGCGTCGCCGCTGCCGGCGGCGCTGGCTTCCGCCTTCGTGGCGTCCTGGTAGTCTGCAACGCGCTGGGCGTTGCGGCGGTCGATCTCCTTCATCAATTCGAGCTTCTGCATGGTGGTCATTGTGACTTCCTCCTTTGTGATGATTGGCCCGCCGATCAGGCGAGGCGGTATTCCTTGCTGAAGTAGGTGACGTAGTAGCGAACTTCGTCCTTCCATTCCTTCTTGGTGACCTTGATTTCCTTCGAGGAAACGCGGCTCTTGCCGAGCTTGCGCTTGATGAAGCGGATGGCGATCTGCTTGGCGGCCTCGCCCAGCTCCGTGGTCTTCGGCGACCACCGGCGGTCGGTGCGGTTCATCATGCGCTCAAGCTGAACCTCCTGCATGGCGCGGTATTCTTCGAAGTCCTCGGTGAAGAAGTCGTCGTCGCGGTTGATCTGGTAGAAGGTGCGCTGCTCAATGGCTTCCAGCTTGTCGTTCCAGATGGTGGGGTACATGGTATCGAAGGGATTGCAGCGTGCCCGGCGCTCAACCTTCTGAGTGCTGCGGCCCACGGTCAGCACCACGGCTTCGATCTCCCGGCGGTCTTCGTGGTTCCAATCGTGCATGTCTTCCAGCAGGATGCGGATGAGTTCCTCACCGTTGGTAACGTCAATCTTTGCGATCTCGCCCTGATGGCCGCTCATGGTCGTCGTGCTGATGGTGTAGCCCTTTGCGATGTACTCCTGAACCTTCGCAGTGAAAATGGCCTCGATTTCGTGCTTCTTCATGGTGTCGCCCTCCTGTGTTGTTCTCTTTGGTATGGCCCTATATTAAACCATTTATTGCATTTTGTCAAGGTATAAAATGCAATATTTCCAAAGAAAACCAAAAATATTTCATTCCAGTATGTCAAGGGAAACCTCATGAGCCGTGCGCGTCTCGTAGGAGCCGCCGACATTCTTTTTGTATTCCCGCGACTGGAAGCGCCCGGACGCCTTCACCCGCTGGCCGACGTGCATATTCCTGGCAAGACGGGCGTGATCACCCCAGGCGAGGCACATGATGTAATCCTGCTGACCGTTGCCGCGAGGGACGGCGATTGTCAGCTCGCATATCTCGCGACCGAACGGCGTTTCCCGGTAATACGGAGGTCTGCAGACAAAGCCGGACAGCTTGACGGTGTTCTGATCGGGCCATCCATCTATATCCGGCGCTACGGTTTCCACGCACATCACCGTTCTGTTCTCCGACAACGGGTATTTGGCGCGATCACGGTGGTGCATCCTGCCGCCGAGTGCAAAGCGCCGACCGGCGGGCATCCCCTCGACCAGATACTCGTCCCCGACAAAGGGCAGATGGTCAACGCATCCAGACCGGCGCTCCACCGCGATCATCCCTTCGAGCATTCGGTAACCTCGCTCGCTGTATACGAATTCCGGTGCCTTCTCCACGACGCCGACGAGAAACACGTCGTTGGCCCCTGCTTCAATGGTTTGCGTCATATATCAAAGTCCTGTCCTTTCATGCGTTCTTCTGTTCTTCCTCGAAGCGCCGATAGCACTCCTCACATCCGATACTGTCGATAATGCTGCAGCGGATGAATCCGTCCTGAAACTTCTCGACGTTTGCCAGCAGGCAGGTGCGGACGATTTTTCGCGCCGGGTCGAACATGATAAAACTCGGACACGCTCCGTCGAACTCATAGCATATCCCTCCGCGACACCAGTGCTCCTGTTCGCCTGGCTTGTTCCAGTTCGTCCAGGTCTTTCGGATGTCTGAATGATACTCCGTGTATGGCTGCTCTATGGCCCGAAGATCATCCCAGCACCCGCCATACGGGCAACGCCCTGAATGATACATCAGGCACGACAGACACACGCATTCGCCGCAGCCTCCGTCGCGGGCTCTCGGCCTCGCACCGGCGGTTCCACTAATCGATGCCACAGTAGTCACCGTTGCACCCGCCACCGACTTTATCAAGCCCATCGACGGCGTAGCATCCACCGTTGAACCTTTCGAGCCTGACGACATCCTGGCCGCAAACCTTCCACGGCTCCGATGCGACCGTCCAGACCTTGCCCTTGTTCCTCGTGGACACATAGTATTTATCGTTCATGGTAACCTTGTCACCCTTTTTCAGCTTCATTCCTCTGCCTCCTGATGTATCTGAACTTCCCTTGCGAGCTGCGTAATCACCTCACACAGCTTTTCCGCGACTTTCCGCGCTTTGTTCACATCCCGGATGTCTCGGACATAAGACACTCCCATTATGTTGCAGGTCAACCGACGAATATAGTCCCACGTCTGCCAGCCTTTATAGGTGTTCTGCAGCACTTCGATCAGCGGGCCGAACTTGCCGTGATTCCCGTGACGGTTCTCGCCGTTGCACCACTTGTCATACACGAGCTGGAGTACCTTTGAAGCCGACCCGCTGTTTCCCTTCGCGCTCAGTTCTGCTTTGATTTCCTGTATCAACTCGGCTTTTAATTCGGCGCGTTCCTGTTCGGTCATGCTATGACATCTTCCTTTCGTTTCTATATCGATGCGGCACGACCTTCAATGCCTCGCCGCGCTGATGCCGGACACGATAGTTCCAATCCAAACCTGCACGGGATAGCTGCGCGTACCAGTCGCCGCAATCAAGCCCGTTCTCCATGCAGCACACCAGCTTGATGCTGTAAAACCCGTGCCTGTCATTCCATAGACTGTTGATACGAGGTGCCTGCCCGCAAACGGGGCATTTCTCAAGATGCCGGATAAATGCCCGCATGTGAGGCGTAGGCACTGCGCAGAACTCGCTTTGATGTCTACGATCACGACGCTCGTCTCGAAGCTTCCAATCCTCGTCTGTAAGCTCGAGGTGGCTTTCTTCGACCCATCTCTTGATGGTGATCAGCTTTCCCACTTCGCAGCCTCCCTCTGGCTGTCTGTCGGTTCCTTGTCCCAGCAACGCCAGTCCTTCCCGTATTTGTCGTCGCCGTGATTGATATACCATCCACGGAACCAGTTGAAGAAATCCGGGCCTGCCGTGTAGGCATTGCCGACAATGCCGAATCGCCTGTGCTCAAGTACGAACGGGCGGTTGTCGTCAACCGCAGCCAGAACGGCATTTTCCGACATGATGACTGCTGGGTGCTCTGCGACCCTCTGCTTCAACAGATCGTAGCACTTCTTATACTCGTCGTCTGACGAACTGGTGCGCCAGAAGTTTTCGAGTTTGATGACATGCCACAACTGCGCCTCGCTCAACAGGTACAGGTGGTCTTTCACGACACGCTTCATCACACTTCTGTCGGGGTGCGCGCTACCGCCGAACGTACATTGACAGCTTTCCATAAGATAATCGCAGATCGGGCATCTCTCACTGTTCACTCCCACTCTTGTTCGCTCCTTCCCTGATGGCATCAATCTTCTCTTTTGCGTCTCGCGGACTGTCCGCATAAACCATCGTCACGACGCCGTTTTCAAGATCGTGGATGGTGTAAAGGCCACCCTCGTTATAGAAAATCCGGCCTTTACTCTCGCCGCCATCATTGGAACCATAGACCGGCCTGATGTCGGCGAGGTACTCCATGATCTGGTGAGCCATCCTGTCAAACTGGGATGGCGTTATCGGCTTGTACTTCATCATTTTTCCTCCGTCTGCGACATCCTCAGCTCGTTAATGTCTCTCACAACGGCGTACATGACCAGATCAAGCAGCTTCACAGCCTCATCGCTATGAGATTGTCTGTACTCAAAGGCATAGCGACGGAAATTGCCTCCGAGATGGAATGCAAGAATTTTGTTTCCCCCCTCTGGAATCTCCGTTGTAACACCAGCAATGCCACCGCACGATTCGAGCTTGAATCCGTTCTTGCCGCCTTTTTCTGCTCTGTACTGGAAACCCAATACAATATCCTTGACGATCTCGATAGTATCATCACCCAAGTCTCCGCTGCACTCTATGCGGCACTCGCTTGCGTTCGGGTCGTTCAGCATTACGTTCAAACAAATCTCGAACGCTCGCACGCCGATAGGATTCAGGAGGCGGAAATCGGTAACGCTATACCTGACACCATCTTTATTGAATCTGAACATCGGCATTTCGGGCCGCTGGTATAACTTGGCACCGTCCGGCATCATGTCTGCAAACACACCGGCGTCAATCGTCTGCCGACTGTACTTCATTCCCATTTCACTGCCTCCATTTGCGCTCTGGCTGGTCGGGATGTCCAACAACGCCATTCTACGCCATAACGAGATGTTACTAAACTGGTGTCACCATCCGGCCCCCTGAATCCCACGCACTCTTCACCGCTTATATTTACAAATACAAGTTGAGGTAGTGCTGGACGCGATATTGTTTTGATAGAAAAAGCATGGCTTATATCTCGATCTTCAAGAAATACATAATCCGGTAGTGCCTTTATTTCTTCCAGCGTCATCAGACGAGGTATATATTCTTCCAACATGTCGGCGGCTTCTGCGTATACCTCGTGGCAATGCGCAACATAATCATTCATGTTTACCGCATTAGCGGGGCATACTCTGCACGGCGAATCAAAACCTGTTTTCCCAGGCCTCTGACTACACAACCGTAAGCAGTTGACAATCAAAGCGCTATTCATCCCATTTCACCGCCTTCATTTGTTCATCGGATGGACGCGACGTCCAGCAGCGCCACTCTTTGCCGTAGTCCTTCTTATTGTGGCCGAATATGCTTTTCTGGCCGTGGAATGAGACGGTATCTCCGTAAACCTTCTCGACAGCCACGAACGCCATCTCGTTATAGTAGGTCTTCGTCCGGCGTTCGACATAGACGATGCTGTCGGTTCTGCTGATGGCCGACAGCTCATCGAAAGTCATCAGACGTGGTACCTGTTCTTTCAATGCAGCCAATGCCTTCTCGGCCAGCCACAGCGGAATCATAAACCGGCGAGGCCTGTCCGGGTATACGGCGTTATCGATCTCGGTCTGCAACTCCCAGATCACTTCATCCCTGTCGTTCATTTCCACTTCACCTCCCTTCCACAGTTCGGGCAATAGTTATCTCGCACTTCGCACTCTCCGGGAGGCCCGAGAAACGTTTCTCCCACAACAGCGCCGCAAATTCCACAGCAAAAAACGTCTTCATCCTGATCATCCGCACCCTGCACCGGTACGATAGGCTCCTGTTCTTTTTGCAACCTGTCAGCGCAATACCGGGCATAGGCCCATACTTCGTTGATAAGCCCGCCGAGCCCATCAGCGGTTCTATAGCCGTCCCAATCGATGCAGATATCCGCGATGTTGCCAAGCGCGTCCACCGCGTCCATCTTATCCAGCTCCGCCTTCGTTTCATCAGCAAGGTCAATGCGCTTGGGCTCTATTGTCAAAGGCTTCTGCTCTTTTAGCATGGCAATGGCTTCATCCACCTTCTTCCAATCTGCAGAATTTCCGGCAAAAGGCTTCAAGTCAGCCTTGAATGATTCCAGACCATTGATGACCTTCTCCAACTCGTTCACTCCCACGGTATCGCCTCCATCTGTTCTTTACTCGGTCGAGACGTCCACCAGCGGATGAACGACCTATCCCAATTCTCCATCTCCTGCTTCGTTATGGCAGCATATCCGTCATCCGTCAATGACGGGCCGCCTTTCCAGTTATGTTCAACCCACGCCGGGAGCCTACCCTCAGAATCCACTTCTGGGTTGTTGTCAAAATCTTCGAAAGTCAAGAGGCGCGGCTCCTGTGCTTTTAGGCGACCAAGCATTCGCTCATAAGCCCACAGCGGGACGGTTACGGTTTCATCGCCGAACTCTTTCGCGACGACGGCGAGGCTTTCGAGATAACTCATGTAAATGGGTTTATCTGACACCGTGCATCAACCTCCATCAAACGAACCTGATTCTCTGTCCGCACATATTGCACCAGAAGCCCTTTGCGGAGCAATATCCCGGCGTGATGCAGACCAGTATGTTACCGCACACAGGGCACAAGCCGGTCAGCGTGTCCCTGTTGCCGTCCGGCCAGCCGTTGCGATTCTCGATCAGGGCGGGCTCCTGCTTTTTGCGGAGTTCTGTATTGGCTCGCATCGTGACCTCGTGCACATCGCGCAGATCGGCGTCTGCGTTCAATAACTGCGCGGCCTCGCGGAGAACCGTCGCATCATTCTTGGCAATGCTGGTTTCACCGTGTTCGAGCACCTTTTCGCGAGCTTGGGTGAGAAGGCCGTCAATGATCTGCTTCCTGGTGAGCATCTTGCAGCGCTTCCTTTCCGTACATCTTGTCGTACTCGGCCCACGGAATGCGGACTTTGTACTTGTGGCTGATATTGTAGGTTGTGCCTACGCCGGTGCTATTGCACCAATCGTCCAGGAGCGATTGTAGGCGTTCGAGGTCTTTGTCCGAAATATCATCATATGCGTCTTCGTAGAGCTGTTCAGTGGCGTTCTCGCAGATATCTCGGGCGTCGATGTGAAATTCTTCTGGCGTGGTAGTCCAGACGTATTCCGGTCTTCTCTCGTACCCCTTGTCGTTCTCAAGCTCATGCCATTCCTCGAAGAAATCGAGCCAATCATCGAAGAAACCGCCGCTGTAATAGTCCGAGAAGAAAACGTGACAATCTTTCACGACTTCCGGCGGCGCGACTGGCGCTTGCGCAAGGCGCTCCGCTTCCTTGTGGGCTTCTTCTTCGCGGTCGAGCGCCTGTTGCTTTTCACAGTCATGCTTCAACCAGCCGCGCCGAATGATCTCGCCGCAGAGTTTGCAGCGATTAACGACGCCATTATAGCAATCAGGGCAGCTCATAAGCACCAACTGCTCGTTCTTGAACTGCGACATCTGATACTGGCCCTCTCGCTTGAAATAAGGGTTGTCCCTGATCGTGAGGCTGAACCCACCGCAGGTCGGGCAAAGCTCCTCGCCATCATCCAGGTCTTTCTCGATCTTGCGATCAATCAGCTCCTCAAGGAAAGGCTTTAACGGCAATACGATGTGCCTCGGTTTCATGTTTTCCATATATGCCTCCTTATGTTGGCTGCGCCGTTTCAGGTATATCGTAGATGATTTCGACGTTCTCCACTGGCACAGGTGCACCGTTGATTAGATACGGCCCGAATATGTTCATAAAGCGATGGAGCTGCATCTTTTTATATCCGTTGAAATCCGTGGCCTGTTCCAGTTTGCTTCTGTCAACATCCGGCAGGTACTTCAAAGCCTCGTCCAGGTGATGTTCGAATATCTCCCGCCCACGATCAGTTAGCTTGAAGCGCACGAAATCGTTCAGGTTGATTATGACCATGTTCTTGGCCCTCTCTGCTGGCTTCATCACGATC
>Ga0326514_10001694_pt1 | contig 14224 bp, 13 predicted proteins | sample 3_2548_0518_D_FD_203653 | JGI IMG/M metagenome (GOLD analysis project Ga0326514, IMG submission 203653) | Bovine rumen microbial communities from UC Davis, California, United States - 3_2548_0518 | ecosystem: Host-associated > Mammals > Digestive system > Stomach > Rumen | place: USA...
ATTGGATAGGGCAATTGAAAAATTTGAGAATTTTGCAGTTGACAGTGTGCTTTCTGTCGTTGATGACAGGCATTTGAGCTGGGGATATGATGAGGCAAACGAAAGGTATTTTCCAAATTACATTGAAAGAAAAAACAGACAGTACCTGCCGAAAGAATTTAGGGAAACCGGAGCAATTCTTGCAACACGAAGGCAGTTCGTTCATGAGGACTCTCGTTTGGGAACCAACCTTCAATTGATAGAGGTGTCTCGTGAGGAAAGTGTTGACATCGACAATTATGAGGATTGGTGGGTTGCTGAAAACTACCTGCAAAAGAAAAGGGTTGCAATCATTGTCAATGCATATGATGAGATAGGAACCGGACATGTCCACAGATGCCTTTCAATTGCATCCAAACTTGTTTTCCACGAGGTTCTGTTCCTGCTTGACGAACAGTATCAGCTGGGCATCGATATTGTCGACAGCTACAATTATCCGTATAAGATTTATGACGGTGATGATGAGCTTTTAAACATTTTAAGGCAATATTCTCCACAGGTTGTGATTAATGACATCTTAAACACCACACGTGAATATGTCACCTCCTTGAAAGATGAAGGATATTTTGTGGTCAATTTTCAGGATTTGGGCACAGGTACGGAAGTTGCCGATGTGGTATTCGATGCGCTATATGAACATGAAATCGGGGGGAACAATGTATTTACAGGCCACAAGTATTACATTTTAAAGGATGAATTCTACTTCCAGCCCCAAAAGGTAATCACAGCTGAAGTCAACAACATTTTAATCACCTTCGGAGGCACCGACCTGAACAACTTCACAGAAAAAGTGATAGATTCCATTTTATCAACCAGTTATCAGGGAAGAATCAATGTCATTTTGGGATTGGGTTATGATGGCATTGAAAGGCTGATTGAAAAATACGAGCCGAACCCGTCCATTCAGATTTATCAGAATGTTTCAGATATCAGTGAGTTCATGTTCCAGGCGGATATTATATTCACTTCTGCCGGAAGAACCATGTATGAGGTCTGCTCACTTGGAGTTCCAACAATATGTCTGTGTCAAAATGAACGTCAAATGAAACATGTGTTTGCAAATTCCTCAAACGGTTTCATCAACATGGGATTGGGAGTGGATGTTGAAAGACAGACAATTATAGATGAGTTCATAAATCTTGTAAACAATTTTGATTTGCGAGTTGAAATGAATCAAAAGATGTTGAATGTTGATTTGAAGGACGGTTTTGAAAACATCTGGTCAATCATTCGTGAAGAATACCGTAAATTTGAGTTAAAGGGGAAAAACTATGAAGATATTCAATAAGTATCCTTATCTGATAGCTGAAATCGGAGTGAACTTTTACGATATTGCAAAAAAAGAGGGAATGTCAGACATGGCGGCGGCCAAATTCATGATAAATGAAGCAAAGGAATGCGGAGTCGATGCCGTCAAGTTCCAATCATATAAGGCAGATACAATGGCTTCGAAAAATTCTCCTGCTTATTGGGATTTGTCAGAAGAGCCTGCTGCTTCACAATACGAACTGTTTAGAAAGTTTGACAAGTTTGGCGTTGGTGAATACAGGGAACTTGCCGAATACTGCAGGCAGATTGGAATCCAGTTCCTGTCAACTCCTTTTGATTTTGAATCAGCAGACTATCTCGACGAGTTTATGGATGTCTATAAGATTTCCTCTTCTGATTTGACAAACATTCCATTCATCCAGTATATTGCAGGCAAGAATAAGCCTATTCTACTTTCAACGGGTGCGGCAACAATGGGTGAAATAAAGGATGCCGTAAATGCCATAGAGGAAGTTTCAACAGTGGATATTGCAATCATGCATTCTGTATTCTCATATCCCACAGCTTATGAGGATGCAAATCTGTTGATGATTAAGGATCTCGCAGAAAATTTCTCGGAATATGAAATAGGGTACTCCGATCACACTAAGCCCGACAAGAACATGGCGGTACTGACAACCGCTTACAATTACGGCGCAACAATTTTGGAAAAGCACTTTACACTTGACAAGACTTTACAGGGCAATGATCACAATCATGCAATGGATCCTGACGATGTAATAAAATTCAAATGGAACGTTCATTTCCTATCAAAAATCAACGGTATGAAAAACAAGCAGCCATTGATTTGCGAATCATCCTCAAGGCGTCAGGCAAGAAGGTCAATCGTTGCGGCTAATGATATTGCTAAAGGCGACGTGATAACTTCAGATGACTTGACATTCAAGCGTCCTGGAACCGGAATTTACCCGTCTGAAATTGATGAGGTCATTGGAAAAACTGCAAAAGTGGACATTCTGGAAGATACTTTACTTGATTTTGACATGTTTGAATAAATATGGTGTTTTAATGAGCGTTAGCGTCGTATATTTGTGAAGCGTTTTTTGACCTTGAAGAAAAATACAATCTGAATTTTCAAAAGATTCAAGGCTGCTATATGGAAACTCATAAGGATTCATCTTTATGTGCTGACTGCCGCAGTCATTGCAGACAGCGCATATATGGTCGCTCCTTTGGTCGCTTTGGAAGCGGTATTCATGGGAATATGGTATTGTGAATAATATTATCTTTTGGAGAAAAAACAACAATTTTGACTATTGGAGGGCATTGATAAAAGAGAGGTTAATTTAATCAAATCAATGGTTTAGTGGAACTTTCCTTCCTGCTTTAACTTTTCATAATGGTCACTGTCATGGTATTTAAAGACTTCTGCAGGATGGCCTCCGGCTATTTCATATTTTTCAATATTCCCAACAACAACACTTCCCGCCGGGATAATGGCGCCTTCACCCATCTTTACACTCGGCAGTATAGTCGCCATATTTCCCATCCATACGTTTCTTCAATTGTCACATCTTTTGAGATTGCTGTGTTGTCGTATGGTATTGCATTTCCCTTGTCGTAATTGTTGATGCTTGTGATTATCATGCATTCGATATATGGATGGAAATTGTCGCCGATAATTGCATTGCCGTTTCCCTGAATCTTCATTGCATTAAAATTAGTATTGTTTTTCTAAAGTGGTGTTTGATGTAACATAACTTTCACCATTTAATCTGAAGTTATCGCCATGGCTTTTTGCAACCTTTTGGCATCTATGTTGACAAAATTTTTTTCTTAAGTTTGTCAATTAATAGGGTATCTAAAAAAAAGAAATTAGAATTCTGCAGAACAGTCCGCAGAATATTTGCTGAGTAAAACAGCGCATTTGTCAATGGTTTCTTGATCTAATTTTATGGTGCTAGTTCTGATTTTATTCAAAAGTTCCTCAATAAACAGGTCCTCATCGGTTAGAGGCATATTTATCACAACGACTTCATTATTAATAAAACCAACTAGCGGTTCAACAAAGCAATTTCTGATATTATTATCGTTTAAAAAGTTAATTAAATCCTCACCTAAAGTCAATGCCTTTTGTTTAATCTTATTGTCCTGTGAAAATTTAGCCTGTTTGGTAGTGTATCTAAATCTTCTTCTGTTTCCGTCATATGGAATCTCTTCAATCTTGTCCTCATCAAGTTCCGCAGAACCGATCATGTTCAAGTTTTCATTTTCCGCTTCCAGTCTGAGTTTTGGATTGTATTTCTGTGATAGGAGAGCATAGATTCCAGTTGGACCTACAACAACGTGGTTGATACCTGAAGGGGATGTAGGTGTTTTTAAGTTATAAAACACATAATAATCGTCAGGAAGGGTCAATAAATGTTCTCTGATAATACGGGTTCTTTCTTCAACCTGTCTGTCATCTCTTGTTTTGTAAAGTCCATAAGCAAGCATTATCACTCCAATAAATATTGTAATGATTCCAATGCCGCTGTTTAAAAGTAATATCTCGATAATGCTTATGAAGAAAATACCTATACCTGCCATTAGGATGATATTGTTCATCTCAAGGCTTTTAACATCAAAACCTACATCAGGGTTGTTTATTGAATTTTTCTCAGGAATAACTTCACCGTTGTCCGGCTCTGCTATGCTGATTTTGTCAAATATACTTTCTGAGGATTTTTTTGACTTTTCATCATTTGGATAGTACTCCTTCATGCTCTTGAAAAATTCATTTTTTAAGAAATTCTTCAAAACATCATAATCGTCAGTTTTAGGAATTGCAAATTCCTTTCCAAATTTTGACAGGACTGCAGCCGGAATTGTAGTTCTGGCGGTTTTAGGCACCATTTCTTCTTCAGCTTCTAATTCCTGCTCTCTTTTTTCATCATCTGCAATTCTCAACATGCGTTCTTCTGAAAAAAAGTCTCCGAGTTTATCGGTAAATGACCTTAATGAATGATCCTCTTCCTCATTTGTTAATTCTTCAGATGTTGGTTTTTCAACTTGAGATTGTTGTCTAATGCTTGTTATTTCCTTCTGCCTTTCTTCAAGATATTTGTCCAGTTCCTTATTCATTTCATCGTCCAAATATCTTAAAGATCCTCCACAACTGTCACATTCATAATCAAGTATGCTATCGCTACTTTTGATTTTATATTTTAACCCGCAATCTTGACATTGAACAATAAATGAATTGTCGTATTTGAATGTATCAATAAATGAAGATTCATCTTTAACTTTTTCATTAGAATAATCTTCTAAGTATTCTAAGTCACCTGCACATGAAGAACACTCAAATGTTGTGATATCGTCATCATCATCGAGTTGGTATTTTGCACCACAGTTCTTACAGCATACAACTTTCATAATATCCTCTTAAAATTGCTCTATGATATATACTTTTTAATTTTTTTTATTATATATGTTTCTAAAATTCATCGATGCATTTATTGTAAATTGTCTCGATGTGTTTTTCAACATTGTTCCAGTCATATTTGTTTTCAATCAGTTCTCTTCAGACATTTCCAAAGTTATTGCATAATTCTGGATTGTTCAATAATGTATCTATACATTCGGCCAGGTCATGTATATCAAATTTACAAACAAGGTCCACATTATCTTTTTACTCATGTCTGGATGTGGTTGTTTTCAGTCAGAATCAATGGCTTAAAGCAGGCCATGACTTCGAGTCCGCTTGCTTTAAATGATTCATATCTTGAAGGCATTATGAATATGTCACAGTCAACCGGTGTTTCAATTTTATACTCAAGTCTTTCATTGCAGCTGTCAGTTGTATGGACTGTAATGTTGTATCCCGCTTCCACTTGCTTTTTTGCAATCTGATGGGATGCATTCACCACTTCCATGCGAAAAGCAGGGAGCAAATGAATGCACTGTATGTAAAATATTCCTACTAAACACTTTTTTCATATATATGAATGGTGTTGATAGTTTTTATTTCTGTATAGTTTGTGACATTCTCCAATACGTGATCCGATATGTAATACGTTGCATTGCTTGAATCGATGATATCCTCATCAGTGCTTTTTATCGGTATGAGATGTTCTCCCAGCCACCAATTGTATGCCCTCACGTTATAGACTCCGATTGAGAGGTTTTTATAGTCAGGATTGTTGTCGATGATATATCTGGAAGATTCTTCCACTGCCCTGTATTCACCTGTATCCTCAATAGTCAATGTGAATGTGAATGCCTGAATGACAAACAATGCGATTAGGATTATCGGTATTATGTTTTCATTGATTTTGATGCGCTTGTTTATGGTATCAACTGAAAGCAGGATGAAATATACTACTGCCGGAAATATAGGCAGCAAATAACGGTTCACCTTAATGTCATAATAGCTATAAAAGATTATATTCGAAAATATCCATGCAAGCATCAGGCACTCATTTTTGTGCTCGCTGTCCTTTCCCATGAAATAAATGCCGATCAATACAATCAGTGTTGTTATCACAGAGCTTATTCTTGTAAAGCTCAATATCGCCAAAATGAAAAATCCTATTGGAATCAAATCCTTTTTTTCAGGCTTTCTTTTATGTTCATAAAGCCACAGTCCCATTCCCAAAATCAGAATTGCAGCAATTCCATAGGAAAGGGGTGTGGGATTTTCAAGACTGGGATTTCCCTCAATAGGGGTATGTGAATTAGAAATGAAATTCAAAAAATTGCTTACATAATAGCCGACATCGGTATTGTAGGCGGGATCATTCTGGGAACCCTGGGCTCCGATTATTCCACCGGAAATCTGTCCGCTGGCACCAAACTGTCCGTTTCCCAGGGTATAAACTGCACTCAATGTAATGGTGACAATGACCAATGCGATAGCTATTCCCTTGGCAATCTCCTTTAAATCTTCGGACTCAACCTTAAGTCCTTTGCGATAAATGTAATAAAGAATGAATGCCGGAAGGGTTAGGAGTACTGTGTATCTTGTAAAGACTCCAAGAACCATAAACACTATTGCATATTTGTAAAATTTTGGGTTTTCATCAATGGCTATGATTGTTAAAAGCCCTGTCCAGATTATCATTGACACGGCGGGAATGTCCAACGTTCCGTTTGCAAGCCATGTCAGGTAAAGTGTAAGTGAAGAGTAGATTACACAGCCTGCAAGGCTTAAGGTTTCATTGAAATATCTTTTAAGAAGGATATAAAATCCTATATTTCCGAATATTGCAAACGCTGCGGTTACAATGTAGATTGCTGTTTTATCAACAAAACCCATAAAGAAGAATAGTGAAGTTAAAAAGCATATCAGCGGGGATAGAAATATTGTTCCGGTTGAGCGTATGTTTTCTCCGGTATAGTAAAGTGCATTTAGAAGATAAACATAAACGTCAGAACAGTATATTCCTAAATTTAAATTGAAAATTATGTAATAGCCTGTAAGGATGATGCTGAATACGGCAAGTATTATCAGGCAATAGTAATCCTTTTTTCTTAAATTAAACTCTTTTAACATGGTATCAAATCTTTATTGTTTAAAATGACCCGAGGGCAAATGCGACAAATGCAATAAGCATTCCCCTCTTCAAATATTTGGATGCCTTTCCGGCAGTTCTTTCATCCTGTGATTTTATGATGATTGCTGCACAATACAGGAATATCACAACTGAAATTGCTATTATGGCAAGGTATATTGCTCCAAAAATATGGTAGAAGTATAAAAGAGGGCATAGTGCGCTGTCAACGATGATGAGTATTGTTGCCATTACCGCAGGAATTTTTGTGCCAATCATTATCGGCAGTGTTTTTGCGCCGTCGGCCTTGTCGCCTTCAATGTCCTCAATATCCTTTATTATTTCACGGGCTGTTGTCATCACAAATGCGAAAAATCCCAGGAATATTGAGGTCATTATGATATTGGGGTTGTTTATGCAGAATCCTCCGAATACAAATCCGAAACCTGTCATGAAACCCACTGCCAGGTTTCCAATCAGGGGAGTTGATTTTAGTTTGTATGCATAAAGGTAGAGCACAACATCGGCAAACACAACAATTCCAAAGGGAATCCAGTTGCCTGTCATGTAGCTTATCAGAAATCCGCATATTGTACCTGCCAAAAACAGGAGGTATCCGTAGTTTCTTCCGTTTTCAAGTGAAATCCTTCCGGAGGGAATAGGCCTTTCGGGCTTGTTGATCAGGTCGATGTTGTAGTCAAAATAATCGTTTATAACGTTTCCGGCAGCGGTTTCAAAAAATACTGCGGCCATTGCAAGTATGACTGGTATGCTTAATGTCTTATCGATTAGAACAACCAGTATGATTGATATTGCACCCATCAGTGCATTTCCAGGTCTTAAAATTTCAATATAAGGGTTCATTATATATCTCCCAGCAATTGCGCAAATCTTTTTGCAGTGTTTTTAAGTGAATATTCCTCTGCAAATTCATTTCCGCAATATTTCAAGTCATTGTTAATATATTTGGTATAGTAATCATAAATAACTTTTTTACTTCACAACATATGATGGCCGATATTGGTCATGTCAATCAAATCCTTAAGCGATTCTTCACGCCATCCTATCGACAGTATAGGTTTTCTGCATCCTATGCAGTCATGGACTTTTCCCGGAATGAACATCTTTTAGGATGCATTCGTCCCGGAGATTAAAAGCAGAACGTCAGAGTTCATCTGATGTGTCAGAACTTCTGATTGTGTGATTCCTCCATGGATCTTGATGTTGTCCTCGATGTTGTATTTTTGGCAAAGTTCCTTAAGATTTGTCTCATCGCCACAAAAGTCAACAATGATTTTGTACTTATCAATTTTATTTTGCTTATCAGTTGGCTAATGGCATCAAAAAGTATTGAAGGGTCCCTTTTTCCTCCGTAAGGTGATCCAGCATACATCAGTATCAGCTTTTTACTGTATTCGCTCTGTCTTGTTTTTTTGAAATCCTCGGGGTCAAATCCTGAAACGACATGTGTGATTTTTTTAATCATGATACATTGGATTTGATTCAATCTCAATTTGACTCAAGTGATGATTTGGATAAATCATTTGACGAGGCAATTGAATTTGTAAAAATATTAATGAAAATTTTGACTAATCCCTTTAAAAATCTAAAAAAACAATAATTATATAAAGTATATTAGATAACATAATATTAGTATTTTATTTATTTAAAGTATTATTTTATTAATTTATTAGCTGGTGTTTATATTGGATAAAATAAAAATAGCGATTGTAGGATTAGGGAACTGTGCAAGTTCTTTAATTCAAGGAATATATTATTATGAAGATAAGAACCCTGAAGATGCAATAGGACTTATGCATTGGGATATTGGAGGATACACTCCAAGTGATATTGAAGTTGTAGCTGCTTTTGATGTGGATGAAAGAAAAGTTGGAAAAACCATTGATGAAGCAATTTTTGCAAAACCTAACTGTACAACAATATTCCAGAAAGACATTCCAAAATCAGACGTTAAAGTAAGTATGGGTCATGTTTTGGACGGTGTGGCAGATCACATGTCCAATTATGATGATGAATACACATTTGTCGTAAGTGATGAGGAACCTGCTGATGTTGTAAGCGTGCTTAAGGAAAGCGGTGCTGAAATACTGGTCAACTATCTTCCTGTAGGTTCCGAAGAGGCTGCAAGATACTATGCACAATGTGCACTTGATGCTGGAATCGCATATGTCAACTGTATGCCTGTATTTATTGTAAGTGATGATGAATGGGATGCTAAGTTTAAGGCAAAAGGAATTCCTATTGTTGGTGACGATATCAAGGCTCAAATCGGTGCTACTATCACACACAGAACACTAGCTAGTTTATTCATGGATAGGGGAGTAAAATTGGACAAGACCTATCAAATCAATACTGGTGGTAACACTGACTTTTTAAACATGCTTAATCGTGAAAGGCTGGACTCCAAAAAGGAATCCAAAACCGAAGCTGTGCAGTCAGTATTGACTGAAAGAATGGATGACAGAGACATTCACATAGGACCTAGTGACTATGTCCCATGGCAAAACGACAACAAGTTATGCTTCCTCAGAATGGAAGGCCGCACATTCGGAGATGTTCCAATGAACATCGAACTCAGGTTAAGTGTGGAAGACTCTCCAAACTCAGCAGGATGTGTTATTGATGCAGTAAGATGCTGCAAAATCGGTTTGGAAAGAGGCATTGGCGGACAATTGACTTCAATTTCCTCATACACCATGAAACATCCTCCGGTGCAATTCACTGATGATGAAGCATACGAAAATGTTGAAAAATTCATTGCAGGCGAACTTGAAAGATAATTTTTCAATTTTTCACCACTTTTTTTATAAATTTTTTTCACTCTTTTTTTTAGTTGCCATTATAAGTAATATTATATATTACAAAAAACAAATATTATAGTTGGATAATTTAAGATTACTTTATACATTAAAAATATGAAAGAGGTGTAAATAATGGCAAAAGTTAGATTTACAGAAACAGCTCTTCGTGATGCTCACCAATCATTGCTTGCAACCAGGATGAGAACCAGGGACATGATTCCTATTGCTGAAGAGATGGATAAAGTTGGCTATTTCTCAGTTGAAGCTTGGGGTGGAGCTACTTTTGATACCTGTATCAGATATTTAAACGAAGACCCTTGGGAAAGGTTAAGACAATTAAAGGCCGAATTCAATCACACTCCTATACAGATGCTTTTAAGGGGACAGAATTTGGTTGGTTATAAACACTATCCTGATGATATCGTTACAAAATTCGTTGAAAAATCATATGAAAACGGTGTGGATGTTTTCAGGATTTTTGATGCCCTAAACGATATAAGAAATATGGAAAAGGCAATCAAGGTGGCAAAAGATCAGGGAGCACATGTTCAGGGTACAATAAGTTATACAATAAGTCCGGTACACTCTATTGATAATTTTGTAGAACTTGCAAAAGATTTGGAAGCTCTTGATTGTGATTCCGTGGCTATTAAGGATATGGCAGGATTGATCACTCCAACTGCAGCTTATGAATTGGTCACAAAACTTAAAGAGGAAACCGGATTGCTTGTTGACTTGCACTGTCACTGTACCAGTGGAATGACTCCAATCAGCTACTATGCAGCCTGTCAGGCAGGTGTGGACATTTTGGACACAGCCATTTCACCTCTCGCTTGGGGTACCTCACAGCCACCGACAGAAAGTATGGTTGCAGCACTTCAGGGCACTGAATTTGACACAGGTCTTGATTTAAAGTTACTCACAGCCATCAAGGAATATTTTGATGATATTAAAGTAAAGTATGGCAGTATTCTTGATCCGATTTCCGAAAGCGTTGACACTGACGTGTTGCTTTATCAGATTCCTGGAGGAATGCTTTCAAACCTCATTTCACAACTCAAGGAACAAAATGCAATCGACAGATACACTGATGTGCTTGATGAAATGCCAAGAGTCAGAAAAGACATGGGATATCCTCCTCTTGTAACACCAACAAGCCAGATTGTAGGAATCCAATCAGTAATGAATGTATTGGGTGGAGAAAGATACAAGACAGTATCCAATGAAGTTAAGGAATACATGAAAGGAATGTACGGTAAGCCTCCGGCACCGGTTGATGCGGAAATATCAAAACAGATTATTGGTGATGAGGAGGTAATCACATGCAGGCCTGCAGATTTGCTTGAACCTGAATTTGACAAATTCAAAAAAGAAGGTGAAGAAAAAGGATTCGTCAAATCAGATGAAGATGCATTGACTTATGCATTATATCCTCCAATCGCTCCAAAATTCCTCAAAGGTGAAGCTGAAGAAGAGGAACTCAGTCCTCGCATGCCAACAGATGGTGAAGTGATAATCGCCGCTGAAATTCCAAACGAATATAGCGTCGATGTTGACGGGGACATCTTCAACGTTAAAATATTGCCTACAGGAGTCATCGACATTGATGAGGCAGAACCTAAAAACGACTGCAAAAACAGGGAAGGAGCCATTGCATCCTCCATGCAGGGCATGATTATTAAGGTCAATGTTGAAGTAGGAGATGAAGTGAAAGCCGGAGACACAATTTGTGTCATTGAAGCCATGAAGATGGAAAACGATATTCAGGCGGAAGCTGACGGTACCGTTGAGGAGATTTTCATAGACGCCGGTGATTCAATAGCTATTGACGACTGTTTAATGGTAATCAAATAGATTACCTTTGATTTTTTCTTTTTTTAGTAATTTTAAACTTACTTGTTAATTTATATATTTTTTAATTTGAATATTATTTTAGGCGATTATTATGAAAGACATTTTCGATGAAGTAGAATTTGGGGATTTTAAACTTAAAAGTAGAATAGTGAGAACTGGTACATGGGAAACAGAAACCGAAGATGGAGGATTTCTCTCACCTGCAATATATGACAGATACGAAAAGATTGCCGGTTCCGGGACAGGTCTCATAATATCTGAAATGTTTGTCCTTGACCACAAGGACAGATTCGCTCCATACTCATCAAACCTGAATTATCTGGGTTTTGTAAAGGAGTACAAGATGATAACAGACATCTGTCACAATCATGACGTTCCCGTTTTGGGACAATTGGCATTCTTTTACTATGATGACGGTGACAACCAGAAGGCAGAAGCAAACGACCTGACAATGGAAGGGATAAGAAAACTCCAGGCTGAAGTGATAATGGCTGCCAAAAAATTCTCATTTGCAGGATTTGACGGAATGCAAATCGACATGGGAAACAATTTCTACCTGGCAAGATTCATCAACCCATACTTCAACCAAAGAAAGGATGATTATGGCGGAAACACAGAAAACAGAGTAAGGATTGCATCTGAAATCATCAAACTGATTAAAAAGACAATGCCTGATTTTCATGTAAGTATCCGTATCAATCCGTGGGATGTCAGAAAGGATGGGATGACCTCAGAGGAAAGCCTTAAAGTAGCCTGTGAACTTGAAAAGGCAGGGGCAGACAGTATTCAATTGACAGCACGTACAATATCCTATCTTTATGATGGAAATGAAAAGCATCCATTTTTAGTCTATGTTGACAAGCTGATCGGTGAGGTTGACATTCCGGTTATTTTGGGAGGATCACTCAGGGATATGAAATCAATGAATGATGTGTTGAACCATTCAAATATCGAATTCATGTCAATGTCCAAGCCGTTTGTGGCGCAGGCTGACTTTTTGGCTGACTGGAAGAAGAAGGGTGATGGAGTTTCAATCTGTCAAAGCTGCAATAACTGTTATTCTAAAAAGACCAGCACTTGCTTTAAATATTAGGCAGTGCTGTTGTTTATTTTATTTTTTACTATTTTTTTCTCCATTTCTGTTTTAATTGATGTAGGTAAATATCAGTTTATCACATTACTCGATTGAATATGGATAGCACCACCCTTACCATTAGCCTTGTTGTTAGTAAAAGTACAATTTGTCACAGTACCCTCAAATATATAAAGTGCACCACAATCTTCAGCGGCCCTGTTGTTAATAAAAGTACAATTTGTCACATCACCAACACCAATACGGAATTGAACTGCACCGTGACCCATGGTTGCAGAGTTGTTAATAAAAGTACAATTTATCTTAAGAATGCGAGAATACTTCGACTTCTGAAGTCGAGGATGAATCGCATTTGGGTGTACTAGTAAAAATACTTATTTTTAACTGTTTATTTCTAGTTTAAGGGATTTTTTATTATATTTTTGTTGATTATTTTTTTTCAGTATACTTTTTATGGGTGAGTCTATTTTTTTTAAGGGAATACTTTTCAACTGCTCTTGGTAATTCTTTATATAGTATTACATTAGAAATAATATAATATCATTTGTAAAAAAATGTTTTTGAAGGTTTGATTGTAAATGAAGGTTGTCAATAAAGCTATTAAAGTCAGAATCTATCCTACTAAGGTGGATAGAAATGATGATGGAGAAAAGAAAGCCAATATTGGCAAGATTGAATCCAATTTCGGTATTTACCGTTTCATCTATGATGAAACATTAATGTTCATTAACAACTTTGAAAATTTATTGCTCCAATATGGATACAATGTTGAAAAAATAATTGTAAATAATCGTTCATGCAATCTATTTTTAAAGATGTTAAGATGTGATTTTAAATTTCTGGAAAAAGCGGAATCCAGCAGCCGTCAACAAGCACAAAAAGACCTCATAAATGCATTTAACAGATATTATGATCCTAATTTAAACTCAGAGTATCCTGTTTTAAAAACCCGTAAAAACACCAAAAAATTCTCATTTAGAATAATCAATAACAACAACAATGTCAGAATAGACAAGGACAAGAATGGATTCGATAAAATAAAACTGGCCAAATTAGGAATAGTTAAATTTAAAACCAGCAAAAAATACCATGAAATATTACGCCGAGGAAGTGACACAAATGATGAAAGCGTCAAAATCAAACATGTAATCGTAAAAAAAGAAAACAACATATATTATGCCATTTTCAATATAGAAAAAATACATATCTCTGAAACAATAATTGGACCAAAACAGCAAGTGGGAATTGATATTGGATGCAGTGAACTAGCAGTTATCTCCAACGGTCAAGAGATACCCAATCTTGACCTAACAAGAGAAACAGACCAAATAATAAAATATCAAAAAAATATGAACAACCACCAACCAGGGTCAATAAGATACCAAGAAGCACAAAGATTATTCAATAAATGGTGGGAAAAACTCCTAAACAAAAGAAACGATTATTACAATAAAATAGTGCATTATATCGTTAAAAACAGTTCATTTGTCGCCGTTCAAAATGAAAACATAATCTCATGGAAAACAGACAAAGACTTAAGCCACAGCATACAACTAAACGCACCTCGGGACTTCCTAAACAAACTAGAACAAAAATGCAAACAAGAAAACATAACA
>Ga0326514_10001695_pt1 | contig 14219 bp, 31 predicted proteins | sample 3_2548_0518_D_FD_203653 | JGI IMG/M metagenome (GOLD analysis project Ga0326514, IMG submission 203653) | Bovine rumen microbial communities from UC Davis, California, United States - 3_2548_0518 | ecosystem: Host-associated > Mammals > Digestive system > Stomach > Rumen | place: USA...
TTGGGCGGTCGTACTTATGAAAGGAGATTATTTATGAATGTATGGAACGGAATTGGACGGTTAACCAAAGACCCCGACGAAAGGCAAACAGCAGGAGAAAACCCGACAACGGTTACACGCTTTACAATGGCGGTTGACCGTTTCGGCGAGGGTGCGGATTTTATCGGGTGCGTGGCATTCGGCAAAACAGCCGAATTTATCGGTAAGTATTTCCGCAAGGGTATGAAAATCGGTATCACAGGGCATATACAAACGGGCAAATACGAAAACAAGGACGGCAAAACAGTATATACGACCGATGTTGCTGTCGATCGTGCTGAATTTGTCGAAAAAAAGGCTGATGCACCCGAAACAATCGGACAGCCGACAGAAAACCCGACCGACGAGTTTATGAAGATACCCGACAATATTGACGAGGAAATCCCGTTTAACTGATCGGGAAGCGGGGGCGGCGATTGTGCCGCCTCTTTTTTTATAGTAAAATTATAAAAATTAAAATAATAGTTGACATTATCAATCGCAAGGTGTACTATATGATTGTAACAAGGGTTAGCACCGAAAGGGGTACGATATGGCAAAGTTGGAAATCGGTAAAAGGTACAAGATCAATGACAGGGGCGACGTGGTTATCGCTGAATACGTCGGACGCGAGGGCGGTTTTGAATGTTGCGTATGCGGCAAGGGATGCAAGGCACATTGTTTTAACGTTTTTCACGGCAACGATTACGAGTGGGAAACATGGGGTTTCGGCGACAACCATATGCCGCAGATCATAGCAGAAGTATAAACCAGCAAGCCGAGGGCGGCGGCTATACCGCCCAAAGGAGTGAGATATGACAAAGGAAATCAGACGAAACAGCAAGAGCGAAAAGTTATACCCGTTTTCAATGCGCAAGTATGGGCACAACATCGAGTTGGCATATAACCGCCAGTATATTATCATTAACGAGATGCAGGACGGCGAACGTGAGTGGGATGATAAAGCGATCGAATATTACGATACATTAAGCGAAGTTTACGCAAATGCAATGGGTCACGCGATTTACTGGTGCAATGGCAAGGAATACGGCATATTAAAAGAGGCGAGCGTGTGGGCGGATTGTTACCTCGACGGCATTTGTAAATAATAAAGGTTGCTGACCTAACGGCGTGACGGGGAGAACGGAGCAGGAATATGAGAAAATCAGTTTTTAAGGGTTGGATATGCAGAACATGGACAGAAACATCATTAAACGGCTGGGTATCGGAATTTGACCGTTTTGACACCGAGGACGAGGCAAACAAGCACGGGCAAGCAATGATGCGGTTGCCGTTTAATGACGGGGAGTTATCAAGGGAATTTGAGGTTTACAAGGATTTTGAGGAGGTATCAGCATGAAAACAATCGACGAAATACAGAACGAGATCACGGCTATTTGCCACCAGTACGGGTTTACCCTTGCAGATACGCTGGCGTTGGCGTTGTCGGCGTATATATCCCAACAGATCATGGATGCAAGGCAGGATGTGTTTGATATGATAATCGACCATTTAGACAAAAAGGGGGTGTAATGATGTTAAAGGATTGTTGGACGTGCGAACACTTTTTTTACGACAGATCGACCGACGCGTCGGATTGCAAAAAGGCTGATTATCTGACCGAAGCACAGTTTGATGAACATTTTGTTAACGACAAGCCAAATTGCCCGTGTTGGTCACAAATTGAGGAATACACGGAGGGATTGTATGAGTAGTTATTTGGATAAGTACAGAAAAGGGCATATATCGTGGCTGGTTTACGCATACAAGGGCGAAATCAAGGTACAGCGCGGTTATAACAATTACGGTACGTTTATCCTTGAAAAGCAAAATCGCTGGCTGTCTAAAACCCCGATAGGCTATATGAAAATATCCAGCCGCGGCAAAGTGCTTGTTGATTGCGAGGAAGATATACCAAAAGCCATTGAAATGGTTAAACAATATCATATAGACAAGATCAATGAGATTGAGAATAAGGCGGTAACATCATTGACGAATATTCAAAAAATGATAACAGGGGGTGCAACATGATTGATTTATGGATTCGTGATAAATACACGGGAACTGTCCACAAGATAGGGGATGACGTTCACGATTGCTTAATGGTTGATGATAAAGGCACAGTGAGATATTACAATCTACAATGCGGTGACGGATGCGTTGGATATAAGTCGGTCAACCGAGAAACTCTTGCAGATAAATACCCCGATAAAGATTGGGGCAAACGTAGCGGAGAATACACAAGCGGTTATGAGTTTGTACCGAATATGGACGAATACGGTTATCCCTATGACCCGACAAAGGGGGTGCAACATGATCATTAAATTAACGCCGTCACAGGCTGAATTGCTGACCGACATATTAGCGATGCAATTACAGATTGAAACCGAGCATTTGGATAATTGCCTTGACAGCATATCAAAACATAACACCCGTAATATAATCAAGCGGATGCAGACAATCAAGGCAAAGTTGGAACAAAATAACGAATGATATTGAAAGGGAGTGCAAATATGATAACGAGTGTAATTGATTATTTACCGACAGAGGCAGACAAGGCGATCAGCCGCGAAACGCTGGCAACATTAACAGGGCACGACGACCGCAAGATTAGACGCACAATAGCGGCGTTAAAAGCCGAATATCCGATAATCAACGTTGGCAACGGCTATTATATAGCCACAGACCCCGACGACCCAAATTTGACCCATTACATACGACAGGAACAGCACATGGCACGGGAGATATTAAAGGGCATAAAAAGCCACAAGCGGTTGTTGAAAAGAGATCAGATCGACGGGCAATTATCCCTGTTTGATTGAGGCTTGACATTATACATAAAATGCTTATAATGTTTATTGTAGCGATAATACACACGAAAGGAGTTGTAATATGGACGATAAGGAAAGATTAAATCTAATACTTCCGACCGAAATCAAGGAGTATTTGAAAGAGGCGGCATGGCGAAACCGCAAAAGTGTAACACAATACCTTGTTATGCTGATTGAGGCAGATATAGGAGCAAACCCTCATATCATGGCTTCAATAAAACACAAAGAGGGTTAATGTATGCGAGATACAGTTTTATTGTTTACCAGCCTAAAAGAGCCAGTTGATGCGCTGACCGATGAACAGGCAGGGCAATTATTCAAGGCTATATTAGCATATCAGACGGGCGAGGCGGTATCGCTTGACGGATTGTTAAACGTGGTTTTTTTGCAGATCAAACAGCAATTAGACTACAATAACGACAAGTACAATGAAATGTGCAAAAAGCGGTCTGATGCTGGCAAAAAAGGTATGTTATCAAGGTGGGGCAAAGTTGATAACACTGATAACGATGTTATAACAAATGATAACAATGTTACAAGTGTTATAACAGACGATAACAAAAATAACCATAATGATAATGATACTGATAATGATAATGATAATGTTAATGAGAATGTATCATATCAACAAATAGTTGATATGTATAATGACACTTGCGTGTCATATCCGAGGGTAAGAGCCGTATCGGATAAACGAAAAAAGGCAATCAAGGCGCGGTTGCGAAAATACACCGTTGACGATTTGCAGGAGGTTTTTACGCTTGCCGAGCAATCTGATTTTCTAAAAGGTCAAAATGATCGTAATTGGAACGCTGATTTTGATTGGCTTATGTCAGAGGGCAATATACCAAAAGTGCTGGAACGTAAATATAACGATGATCGGAAAGGAGTAAACAATGGATTGGATAACGCAGATGCAAAACGAGATCGAGAAATCGACGAAATCCTCAAACACATTAACGACCCCGAAGAACCTTTGTTCTGATGTATGCCCTTTATGTAATGGGCGCGGCTGGATGTTTACGGATTATAACACCGTTAAAGAGTGCGAGTGCGGTTTATTAGAACGGGAACGACAAGCCAGTAAATTACGGTTTGCCACAATACCCGAAACATACAAAAACGTAATGTTAAAAGACTTCACAACGCGGTTTTATACGGCTGAAAATAAAAACCTTGCCAAAGCGGTTGCGGATGCGGTCAAGTTTTGGCTGGAACATAAACAAGAAATGGACGATCAAGGGCGTGGGTTGTATTTTTGGAGTGATACAAAAGGTAGCGGAAAAACGATGTTGATAACCGCGCTGGCAAATGAATTAATACATAATCGCAAGGAATCGGTCAAATTTGCCACCAGTTTGGATATACTTGATGCAATACGCAAAACCTATAATCGCGACGAAGAAGAAACCGAGGACAGGCTTTTAACGGATTTGACAACGGTTAAATACCTTGTGATTGATGATTTTGGTACGGAGCGTGTCACTGATTGGGTCGGAGAAAAGTTTTATCAGATCATAAATAAACGATATATCAACAAAAAGGTCACGTTTTACACCAGCAATTATGACTTAAAATCCATTGATTATGATACACGGATAACCAGCAGGATAAGGGAACGAGCATTTATAATACATTTTCCCGAGGAATCTGTGCGCGAGGTTAAGGCGAGGCAGGACGATTTGAAAATGGGGTTGTATAATAGATCGCAAATTGAAGAAAATAGTTGACAATATAAATCAATATGTTTATTATATATAAGGGGAGTACAAATGTTAATCAAGGCAACACAAGCGGTATGCAGGAAGTGTAAATACCGCATGAAATCGAATGGCGGCGACGGGGTAATGTGTAATTACGCGGCGATAACGGGGCATTTAAGGGCGTTTGATGATAAGGGACAGATCAGATTGCCACAGGGATATTGTGATTGTTATAGCCGAGGAAAGCCGACAAGAACAGGCTGGACATCGGACGACAATACATTTGTATGGCAGGAAAGGAGGGAAAATGAGTGATTGCAAAAAGCCATATGTGGTATCGCAAAAAGAGGGTATCTATTATTGCCATATGCGCGGATACAGTAATATTCCTGTGTTTGGTAGCGTGGGCGATAAGAAAAAAGCACAAAGTGTATGCAAGATTATGAATAGGAGTGTGGGAGCATGAAAGTATATTATTTAGGGGTTGTAACAACGTTTTTAGCCATTGCTGGAATGGCAGAGGCAATAACAGGGCGTGGCAATTACGGCGCGGCGGTTATATGGCTGATAATCGGGTTGATCATGGTATTAACGGGGTACATCAAATGAGCGACACGATCATCAACGAAAAGGTCATAGAACGGGTTGAGTTTATTGACAAGGAATTATTGTTAAACGGCGAGTGGGAACGCCAGCGCAACGACGGATACTTGGAAAAATGGAATATATCAGAATTAGATCGGGAATCGGCGGTCATGGAAAAGCGAGAACTGATCGCGATATGCCAGCAAGCCGTGAGGCGGTATCCGATGATGTATTTACAAGTGTTGGCGGAGTACATAGTTGAACTAATCAAACAGAGGAGAGTAAAAAACAATGAAAACAGTTAATATGTATAGCATAGGGGAACAGGTAATGATCAAAGCGCGTGTTGCTGATATATCAATCGAAAAGGGCAAGTTGAGATACACGCTAAAGGACGAAAAGGCAAACAAGACATACGGCTGGACGTTTGCCGACAGTGACATTACACCGATTGACGAGGTACAGGCTGATGAAGAAACAGATAATACAGGCGGCACTTGTAAATACAATAAACGGACATATGACGGACATTGTAACGCAGAGTTTTGTTGCGGAAATGAGGAAAGCGATTATTGTAGTGTTCCGACATTCTATGATGATACTTGTGACGAGTGGGAAGATAAGGAGATCGAAGAATGACAAACATAACCATATACGATACCGAAGCCGAACGCTTAAATGAAGCGGCGGCAAAAGTAGGAGAGAGTGTTGTTACAGTGATTGAGTGGCTAGTAGAAGAAAATCTTGATGATTTAGTAAAGGAGCAGACGAATGACAGACTATAAGCAAAAAATAAATACCCTCATTGGAAACTTAAGAACCGAGATGCAATGGCATTTTGATGAGGTATATGAGCATGCATACAGAAAAGGTTATGCCGCAGGGTATGACAGAGGGTATGAAGATGGCTTAAAAGACGGTGATGAGGACAAGCAGGAGCAGAAGCAGGATGCCGAGATTAAGGTCGGTGATGAGGTATATAGTGACGCTTTTGATGATAAGGGCATAGTAACACATATAACCGCTGATAAAGTTGCCTGTGTATGTATTATATGCAATGGTTCAACCATGATGAAAGTAGGTACTATTGGCTTGCACAAGACAGGTAGACACTTTCCACAGATAGCCGAAGTATTGGCAGAATTGAGAGGTGCTGAAAATGACGAATGAAGAACGGGAAAACGCTATAAGATGCTTAAAGTTGTGGATAGAACGAGAACCACAGATACAGACATACAAGACTTGCCTTGAGGCATTAGAGCAACAGCCTTGTGAAGATATAGCACAGGAGCGATACAAGGATTTGTGTGAATACTTTGGCGGTGCTAAAGACATTTTGAAAAGCAGAGAAGATTTTAATGCTTGGCTTGAACGTATAAAGTGGCATATTCGTAAAGCAGAAGAATTGTATGAAAAATACGAATATAAGAAAGAGCCGTGTGAGGAAAGTGAGGACAAGACAGAATGAAACCTTTTATATCCGTCCTACCAAGTGACGAGTTTTGTGGAATAGCCTTTATGTGCGGTTATTGGTCGGAACGGATAGTCGGAATATCGTTACAAATAGGGTGGTTAGAGATAGCAGTAGGGATTATAGCAGAAAGTGAGGATAAGGAATGAGTCAAGACATAAATATAATCATAACTTGTGACCATACAAATTGTTCTTATAACCACGAAAAAGAATGCGGTAAGGAAATATTGTATGTTGATGACTTGGAATGCATAGCACAAGCAGAAAGTGAGGAAGATTGATAAATACAGATAAGGAGCGTGGGAGTATGGAAGTTGTTATATTTTGCATTACATTAACCGCAATCATGTGTGTATGTTTGGTTGCAATAGGTTATGTAGTAGGGAGAGAAGTAAATGATGATGTTATTGATAAAGGAATGGCTGAAAGACAGCCTGTATTGGATAGTAGTAGTTTATCTGATGTTCGGGATAGGGATAGCAGTAGGAGCGACGATCAATCAGATAATCTCGGATTGGACGATGAAGCGGTAAAGGGCATACTGTATGTTATGCGTATGTCGGTAAGATACAGTGAGGTTGAACGATTGGCGATTGATTATTGCATAGATCGGTTGGAGGGCGATAATGAATAGTGATGATATATTAAACAAGATATACGGCGTTATAGCAGGCTGGAAACAAATGCAATACGAAAAGGATAAATACACCGATGATCAATTACGGCTTGTCGCAGACGTAGCGGTTGAACGTATCAGTAAAATCATTGAAAATGACGTAAAAGCGTGATAATATAACGATATGGATAATAGACAACAGATCGGAGCAAAACAGATGCAGATTGAATAATACGGTATAAAGTGTTATAATGGTATATGAAAGGAGTATATCATTATGGCGGTACGAAAAAGCAAACAGATCGGCGAAATAATAAACGGATATTATGTTGCCGATAGCAGACGAAAAGGAAATGACACCGAGTTGTTGCTGATATGTCAAAGATGCGGTGCGGAATATTGGAAAAGCCGCGGTTTTTTAAGAGGAACAGCAAAATGCCCGATTTGTCAGCGTGGACGCAATTACAGAAATGCGGTCGGATACAGCAACGAGCGATTATATGAAAGGTATCGCAATATATTACGCCGTGTATATGACGAAAACAGGTATCAAGGCGTAACAATATGCAAAGAGTGGGAAAACGATTATCAAGCGTTTCGAAAATGGGCGTTAGATAACGGGTATGATGATACGTTGACAATAGATCGCATTGATAATAGCAAAGGTTATGAGCCGTCAAATTGCCGCTGGGTCACATTAAAGGAACAGGCAAACAATCGGTCAAATAATAAAATCGTTGAATATCAAGGGAAAAATTACACCATATCGCAATTAGCAGATTGCGCAAAATTGCCATATAATACAGTAAAACAGAGGATAGAAAACGGCTGGAACATAGACGATGCTGTAAAAACACCATATAAAAGCCGAAAAAAATGGAGCGAAATATGCAGGATAACGATATAAAGATTACATATATTGCGATAAAGGACATAACGCCGTATAAAAACAATGCGAGAAAACACGGCGAAACAGACGTTGCGGCAATAATGGAATCAATAAAAGAATTCGGGTTTTTAGACCCGTTAGCCGTATGGTCTGATGATAATATCGTTGTTGAGGGTCATGGGCGTTTGCTTGCCGCTAAAAAGTTAGGAATGAAAACCGTACCTTGCGTGCGGCTGGATGATTTAACCGACGAACAACGCAGGGCATACGCGCTGGCACACAATAAGACCGCAGAATTAAGTATTTGGGATGATGATTTACTTGATATTGAACTGGGCGACATAACCGATATTGATATGTCACAGTTTGGGTTTGATTTATCTGATATAGGCGACGAGGGCGGCGACAGCATAGATCACGGGTCATTAGCAGACAAGTTTATTGTGCCGCCGTTTGATATATTTGACGGGCGACAAGGCTATTGGCTAGATCGTAAACGGAAATGGAACGAAAAAATCGGGGATTTAGGGCAAGCGCGGTCGGATGCAAAAGCATACAGTATTGAAACCATGAAAAGCGGAACTTCAATACTTGACCCCGTATTGAGCGAGGTTATACTAAAGTGGTTTACCCCGAATGATACAAGTTTTTGTTTTGATTGTTTTGCAGGCGATACGGTATTTGGTTTTGTTGCTGGCACACTTGGGCATACCTTTACGGGCATTGAATTGCGACAGGAACAAGTTGATTTTAACAATGAACGTACCGACGGCATGGATTGTGTATATATATGCGACGACGGGCGCAACGTCGCAAAGCATATAGAGGGGGGGTCGCAAGACCTTTTATTTAGTTGCCCTCCGTATTATGATTTAGAGGTATACAGTGAAAATCCAAACGATGCAAGCAACCAGCAAACGTATAAAGAATTTTATCAGATATTAGACGATGCTTTCACAGATGCAATCAAGTGCCTAAAGGAAAACAGGTTTGCTGTTATAGTTGTGGGCGACATACGCGACAAAAAGGGCGCATATTACAATTTCCCGAATGATATAATACAGACCTTTACCCGTAACGGCATGGTGCTATATAACAACATCAAGTTATTAACGCCGCTGGGAACAGCGCAGATACGCGCCAGCAAATACATGAAAAGCCGAAAGGTTGCACACGTTTATCAAGACGTGTTAGTATTTTATAAGGGCGATATTGCCAAAATAAAAACGGAATTCAAAGAGATCGGGGCAGATTATGACGGCGAAGATATGGAATTTTAGAAAATGGATAAGTGAAACTGACCCCGACATATTGAAAAACGTGTTTGACAAGATCATACACGATGCAGGGTTTACAGTGCTGGCAATATCAGAGCATTATTTTACGCCGCAGGGATACACGCGGCTGTATTTGTTGTCGGAAAGTCATTTTGCATTACACACTTTTCCCGAGGCAAATAAAACATACATAGAGTTATCGTCGTGCAATAAAGCGATGTATAAACAGTTTAAGCGATACATAAAACACGGTTGATCACAAAGAAAACTGACAGCCGACACCCAAAGAACCGAGGTGGTATAAATGGCAAAAAGGGGCAGACCAACAAAGGAGATTGACAGGACACAGTTTCAAAAGTTATGCGGTATGCAATGCACATTGAAAGAGATTGCAGGATTTTTTGATTGTAGCGAGGACACGATTGAACGCTGGTGTAAGCGGACATACAAGGAGAATTTTGCGGATACATATAAAATACATTCCGCGTCGGGCTTAATCAGTTTGCGCCGCAATCAGTTTGAGTTATCAAAGCGATCGGCGGCAATGGCAATCTTTTTGGGTAAACAATATTTGGGTCAGACAGATCATATTGAGGTTGAATCCAGCATAACAGACAATACAAGGGAAGAAATCGGCGTATTGATTGATGAACTTAACAAGACAAGAAGCGGTACAGATACTGACGCTGATACCGTATAAATTCGGGCAAGCGGTCGGGTTTAATAAGTTAGAGCAATTACATAATGAGTGGCTTATTGATATGATTTTCGGTACAGAGGACGAAACGCTACAAGCACACCGAGGGTCATACAAGACAACGTGCGACAGCGTGGCATTTGCCGTTATTATTATATTATATCCGAACGATAAGACCCTGTTTATGCGAAAGACCGACGACGACGTAAAAGAGGTTATCACGCAGACAAAGCGGATACTAAAACACCCGATTACGCATGAATTTGTAAAGGCGATTTGGGGCATTGATTTACGGCTGGCAAAAGACAGTGCAACCGAGATCACGACTAATCTGACAAACGACCCGAGAGGCGCGGCACAATTAACAGGTATGGGCATGGGCGGCTCGATAACGGGTAAGCACTTTGACAGGATATTCACGGATGATATAGTTAACGTTAAAGACCGAACATCAAAGGCAGAGCGTGAGCGCACAAAACTGATTTATCAAGAATTGCGCAATATCATAAACCGCGGTGGCAGGATATTCAACACGGGTACGCCGTGGCACAAGGATGATTGTTTTAAGTTGATGCCGAACCCCAAAAAGTACGATTACAAACGCACGGGGTTAATCAGCGATCAAGAAATAGCCGAGTTGAAAGAATCCATGTTGCCGTCACTGTTTGCCGCGAATTATGAACTCAAGCATATTGCGGCAGAGGACGTTATCTTTACGAATCCTGTTACGGGCGGCGATGCGTCAATGATAGAGCAATCAAATTATTGCCATATTGACGCGGCATACGGCGGTAGCGATTACACAGCATTTACGATATGCCGCAAAACAGACGGCAAATATTATATATTTGGCAAGTTGTGGCGCAAGCACGTTGATGATTGCGAGGATGAGATCATAAACTGGCGCAAGCGGTTTAATGCTGGGCGGATATATTGCGAAACAAACGCCGACAAGGGATACTTGGCTAAAGACTTGCGGCGCAAGGGCGAAAGGGTAACGGAATACGCTGAAAACGAAAACAAGTTTATCAAGATCGTGTCGTACCTTAAAGCCGAGTGGAAAAATGTAATATTTGTCGAGGGCACTGACGAGGAATACATTGAACAGATTACAGATTATAACGAAAATGCAGACCACGACGATGCGCCCGACAGTTTGGCAAGTATTATTAGAGTTTTGTGGGGCAAACGGGATACACCGTATAAAGCAATCATATATCAATAAGGGGGAATAAAATGTTAACCTATCAAGACCTTGTTAACGTAGGGGAAAATGAAAGCAACCGTATGGATTTTGTAATGAACATCATACACCAGCACAAGGTAAGCGATGATTACAAGATCGGGGCGATTGCAGAGGAATATTACAAAAAACGCAATATAACGCTTGTGAAATTCCAAAAGATGCTGACAACATTGACGGGTGGTCGTGTTGTTGATAAGTGGTCGCCGAATCATAAGGTTGTCAGCGGCTTTTTCAAGCGTTTTGTTACACAGCAAAATCAATATTCGCTGGGTAACGGCATTTCGTGGGGCGACAATCCGTTTGCTGACGATAAACAAAAGGCAAGGTTTGACAGCGAGGTTAAAAAGGCAGGGTTATACGCGTTGATCGGCGGCGTTTCGTTTGGGTTTTGGAATCTTGACCATTTGGACGTGTTCAAGATCACGGAATTTGCGCCGTTATATGACGAAGAAAACGGGGCGTTACGCGCTGGCGTGCGGTTTTGGCAGATAGATGCAGACAAGCCGTTGCGTGCAACACTGTATGAGGAGGACGGCTATACCGAATACCGCTGGAAAGACGGGAAAGGCGAGATATTGCAGGATAAGCGTAAATATATCATCACTGTTAGTCAATCCGACATTGACGGTACGGAGATCATTGACGGAGAGAATTACCCGACATTCCCGATTGTGCCGTTGTGGGGCAACCCCGAAAAGCAATCCGAACTTGTCGGGATACGCGAGGGCATTGACGTTTACGACTTTATTAAGAACGGCTTTGCAAACGACCTTGACGGCGCACAGTTATACTGGATAATTAAGGGTGCTGGCGGTATGGACGACCCCGATTTGGCACAATTCCTTGACCGCTTGCGTTTAGTAGGCGCGGCATCGCCAGCCGAGGGGCAATCAGTCGAGGCGGTAACGCTTGATTTGCCGTATGACGCAAGGGATAATTTGCTTACAAGGCTTGAAAACGACCTATACCGCGATTATATGTCGCTTAACCTTGCGGATATAAAATCGGGTAGCGTGGTAACAGCACAGATCAAAGCGGCATACAAGCCGATGGACTTAAAAGCCGATGATTATGAGTATATGCTGGGCGATTTCCTTGACCATATACTGACACTTGCAGGGATAGACGCAACACCGACATTTACGCGGTCAATGCTGGTTAACACAACCGAGGAGATCACGGCGGTATTGTCAGCCGCAACGATGTTGCCCAAAGATTACGTTGTGCAAAAGATCGTCACACTGTTAGGCGACGGCGACAGGGCGCAGGAGATTGCAGAACAATCAGAGGCAGACGGGCTGTTTTTAGGCACAGAGGTTGAATAATGGACGTTGCCCACAAGGAAACAGATAAAATCCTTGAAGATATAGAAAAGCGGTTACGCAAGGAATACAGACAAGCCACAAAGGAAGTCGAGCAAAAACTTGATGATTACTTTGCGGCTTTTCGTCGTAAGGATGAAAAAAAACGGGCGTTATTAGATGCTGGCGAGATCACGCAAAAGGAATATAACGACTGGCGGTACGGTCAAATGTGCGTCGGCAAACGCTGGGAAGATATGCGCGACAAGTTGGCGGCTGATTTATCAAAAACAGACGTTATCGCACGCAACATTGCTGACGGATATATGCCCGAGGTTTACGCGGTCAATCATAACTTTGCGACCTATCAGATAGAAACAGGCGCAAGGCTGGATACGTCATATACGCTGTATGATGCACAATCGGTTGAACGCCTTGTGAGGGATAACCCCGACGTATTGCCACAGATCGGGCGCACAACGCAGGAGTTGATTGATAAAGGTGTGCTTAAAAAGTGGAACATGAAAAACATACAATCAACGGCGATACAAGGCATATTGCAGGGCGAGAGCATAACCAAACTGGCAAAGCGTATGGCAAATGACGTGGGCGCGAGCAATTACAAGGATTGCGTAAGACACGCACGGACAATGGTAACAGCAACGCAGAACGCAGGGCGTGTTGACGGCTTCAAGCGTGCAAACGATATGGGCATTGATGTTGTGCAAGAGTGGGTCGCAACGATCGACGGCAGAACAAGGCACGAACACAGAATCCTTGACGGGCAACGCCGTAAGGTAGGCGAGCCGTTTGAGGTTGATGGCGAGAAAATCATGTACCCAGCAGACCCAACCGCGCCGTATCACTTGACCATGAATTGCAGATGTACGCTTATTGGTCAGATAAAGGGCTTTGAGCGCAACACGCAGGCATACCGCGAGGATAAAGACCTTGATGGCGTGACGTATGAGGAATGGAAAGCGGCAAAACCGAAGCCAAAGAGGAAAAAGAATGAGCGTTAAAGTAGTTGATAATACCCAGCAATTTAAAGCGGCAATGGATGATGCTGTTAACCGTGCGCTAGAGGCAATCGGGATACAAGCCGAGGGATACGCCAAACTTGAACTTGAAAACAGCCCACGCAGGGTTGACACAGGCAATTTGCGCAATAGCATAACCCACAGCGTTAACAATGACGAAAACGCGGTATATATCGGCACAAACGTGGAATACGGCATATATGTGCATGAGGGCACGGTCAAAATGGAGGCTAACCGCTTTTTGAAAAATGCCGTCGAGAAAAACAAGGGCGAGTATGCCGAGATCGCAAAATCCTTTATGAAATAACAGCCGATATAAAAAACGGTTGATATTTTTATAAAAAAGTGATTAAATAACATTAGGTATTTGAGGGTCACAAGGAATCGTGAACAAAGAAAGGAATCAAATATTATGAGTTTAACACGCAAGTTTTTAGCCTCTAAAGGAATTGAGGCAGACGTTATCGACGAGATCATTGATGCACACACCGAAACTGTCAACGGGTTAAAGGACAGGATTGACGAGGCTGAAAAGTACAAGGC
>Ga0326514_10001696_pt1 | contig 14216 bp, 8 predicted proteins | sample 3_2548_0518_D_FD_203653 | JGI IMG/M metagenome (GOLD analysis project Ga0326514, IMG submission 203653) | Bovine rumen microbial communities from UC Davis, California, United States - 3_2548_0518 | ecosystem: Host-associated > Mammals > Digestive system > Stomach > Rumen | place: USA: California...
CGTAATTACTTTACTACACTTTTGCTACACTTTTGCTACACTTTTCCACGCAGTCATAAAAGTGTAGCAGTATCCACGAAGATGGACTGCTCAAACACAGGCGGAATCTCTCCTCACAACCGAAATGCCGTTTCTCCATCAGCGGTACGGCAGAGTGATGCATGCCCGCAGGGCACATTCTGCGACTTGAAAAACAAGAATTGCCATGAATTGACACGAAAATGTGGCAATAATGCAAGTTTTTTAGTGTCGGTGGCTTGTAAGTCAAAACTTTTATGTAGATTTGCATGCAAGAATCAGAAACGTCATCTGTTCACTTTGTGCAGACTTGCATGCAAAAATAAGGAACTTCATCCTTCACTCTGAGCAGACCTACATTCGAGATAGAAAAACTTCATCCTTAACCTTCAAAACCAACAATAAGAACATTATGGCAACACCACACATTTCGGCTGCGACTGGCGATTTCGCCAAAACTGTCCTGATGCCAGGCGACCCTTTGAGAGCCAAGTTTATTGCGGAAACCTTTCTGAAAGACGCGAAGTTAGTCTCCTCAGTGAGAAACGTGTTGGGATATACAGGCACCTACAAGGGGGTACCAGTGTCAGTGATGGCCAGCGGCATGGGCATGCCAAGCATCGGCATCTACTCGTGGGAACTGTTCAATTTCTACGGTGTAGAGACCATCATCCGCGTCGGGTCGGCAGGCAGCTACCGTGCATGGCTGAACGTGAAGGACGTGACTCTGGCCGAGCGAGCTGTGAGCGAGTCGAGCTATGCCCGAGTGCAGGGAGGAGTGAAGGACTATGCCATCCAGCCCGATGAAGAACTGAACGACCTTATTCGCCAAAAGGCAGAGGACTTGGGCGTGGACCTGAAGATGAGTGTGGTGCACTCCAGCGACGTGTTCTACCGCTCCGCTTCGCAGGGCACTTGGGAAGACATTGCTGAGGAAACTGGTACGGACTGCGTGGAAATGGAGAGTTTCGCCCTCTTCCACAACGCCAAGCAGTTGGGCAAGCGAGCAGCGTGTCTGCTCACCATCAGCGACTCGTTTGTAAACCATGTGGAACTGTCCTCCGAAGAGCGCGAAAAGTCCTTCACTGACATGATACGACTGGCCTTGGAGACAGCAAAAGCTTTGGAGGTAGGGAATCCGTAGAAATAGCTTCCCCCACCTTCACCAACCAATGATGCTTACTAACTTACAAAAAAACAGATATGAAAAAATTCTTACTAACTAACTTACTCGCACTGGCCACCCTGTGTGCCGGTGCACAAACCGATGTGACCAAGTATTTTCTGAGCAACTATGGCTTTGACGAAAATTTCGACTACACATCGGGCCAATGGAACAATGTGACAGAAGAAATCAAGGAAGTGAAAGGCTGGACAGCCGACCTGAGTGCCGGCTACACCATTGTAGGCACTTACGAATTTGGATTCCTCGGTTGGTACAATGGTGCCACAGTGCCAGAAAAAGGCTACGATAGGGAAACTGGTGGCGGTCTCGGCATTTCTACCGGATGGGAGCAAACCTTCCTCTTCTACCAAACCGTTACCCTGCCGGCTGGCACTTACACCGTGAACGTGCCCACCTACAACGGCTCCGACCGCACCGCCGCCACCTCGCAAGTGGCTTGGATTCCAGCCAGCGGCACAGCTGTGAGGTCGAAAGTAACCTCCTACCCCATCGGTCAATGGATCCTCGACCAAATCACCTTCACCCTGACCAAAACCACCACCGGAAAAATTCAGTTTGGCATGAAAGCCGCCGCTAATGGTTCGGCCAATTCAGCCAAGCTGCTCATTGATTACGTACAACTGTTGGGCGAAAACATGACCGTTGACAAGTCGATGCTCGAATCGACCATTGCCTCAGCCAATAACTATTATGGCAACGGAACTGGCAACGAAGCCACTGCACTGAAATCCGCCATTGATGAAGCTCAGGACGTGGTGGACAATTCGAGTGCCGACCTCATCGCAGTGTTGGATGCCATCGAGAATCTGAACACAGCCATCGCAGCTTACCGCAAGCAGAACGTCAGCGAAGAGAACCCCGAAGACTGCACATTCTACATCAAAAACCCTAGCTTTGAAGATGGTTTCACAAACTGGACACAGGCAGGATTGCAAACCCAAACCAATTCTGATTTCAAGAAGAAAGCTGGAGGAACATACGTGGAGAAATGGACAGGATCAGGCAGTGTGGGCAGTGCCTCTGTCAGCCAAACTATCACCAACCTGCCCAACGGTCTTTACAAGCTGACCGTCGGCGCAATGAACTTCTCGCAGAGCAACACCACCAAGAAGAACACGGGTGCCTACATCTATGCAGGCGACGCACAGGAAACAGTTTATACTCCCGACGACTACTCGGTGAAATTCACCAGCATAGCGGGCGAAGTGGAGATTGGCTTCGTAGCCTCCAGCGCATCGGGCAACTGGATTGCAGTGGATAATTTCCGCCTCTACCGCATCGGGGATGTTGCCCCCGAAATTGTGGTGACAGAACTGAGCCGAAAAATCACAGAGGCAGAGACACTAAAAGCCAACACCATGTCGAGCACGGCATCAACCAAATTGCAATCGGCCATCGATGCAGCCAAACTCATCACCACCGAATCGAACGATGAGGATGTGCAGAAAGCATCACAGAACCTGAAAGCCGCCATTGCGCATGCCAACACCTCCATAGCCGAATACAAAATACTCGCCCAACTCATTGCTACAGCAAAGAGGGTGGAAGAAAAGAAGATGAGTGAAACAGCGGTTTCAGCCCTCAAGTCGGCTATCGGCACAGCCAATCTCATCTCGGCATCTTCAACCGACGATGACGTAGAGAAAGCTTCCACCGCTCTGTCCGCCGCCACCAACGATGCCCAAGTGTCAATCGATGCCTACCAGTCACTGTCGGATCAACTTGCCGATGCCGAAAAAGCTTACGACGAAAGCAAGAAAGGAGCGGCCGAATTGAAAACTGCCCTCGACAATGCAAAGAGCATGTATGACGAAGCAATTGCAGCACCCGATGATGTCAATGCCGAAGTGGTAGTACTGAACAAAGCAATTCTCACCTTCCAGTTGGCCAACGCAACGGCTGGGACAGGCACAGCACCTAAGGTGACCTTTACACACCCCTATGTGGCAACAGGTGCTACTGAAGCCCTGATGCGTGCCACAATGACTGGCAGCAACATTCTGGAGCGCGGCGTGTGCTGGAGCACTGAACATGACCCCACCGTGCTGGACAACCGCACCACCCAATACTACACTCTGAAGGGCTACATTTTCCACTTGACGGGCTTGCAACCAGCCACCGTCTATTATGTGCGCCCCTACGTGATGAACAAAACCTACACCGTGGCCTACGGCGACGAGGTGAAGATTGTCACCCACCCCAAGGGCACCTGCACATGGTCATGGGACGAAGGAGCTCCTACAGAGGCCGCCAATGCCCGCTGCCGCAAGGCGATGGAAGAAACGATAGCCTACTTCAACGAATGGACTGGCATCAAGGGTTTCCACCTCAGTGGTCACTATGGCGCACAGACCCCAACGGCCGACTGTTCTTACGGTGGCTGGATGCGCATTGGTCCCAACGCGGCTTATCAGGCCATCGGCACCGTGCTACACGAAACGGGGCACGGTGTGGGTGTGGGCACCATGTGGAGATGGTACAACTGCGCCGAAACTCGCCAAAACACCACTTACGGAAAGTGGTTAGGTCGCGAAGCAAATGATGTGCTTCACTTTCTGGAGAACTATGAAGGTGACGAGGTGTTCTTCACCGGCGACGGTGTACACGGATGGGGAACCACCGCATCGGGTGCTACTGGTAATGCCAGTATTTCCTACGACTGGTTAGTGAATGGAGCCGACAAGGACAAGCACACACCCATACAGTACATCGGTGGCATGTGCATCTTGCACGGTCTCTTCATCGACGGTCTATGCCCCACCGAAAATGACCCCAACGGCATTGCTGGCTATACCTATAACTTCGACGAAGCGAAAAAGTACTACCTAATGAACAAGAATAAGGACCGCGGACTAAGCGAAGGTTTGCTCTATCAACGCACGGCTACGGCTGTCGGTTGGAAGCCCTGTCTGACAGGAGAAGTAGTGGACGACTCGGCTGCATGGTATATGGAATACAACCCCAACAACGGCTTCTACATGTTCAAAAATGCCGCTACAGGAAAATACCTGACGCACGCATCGCAGGGAAGCAATGTGACCCTGAAGGAGGTAACTACTCCCGGAGCCACAGAGCGTTTCCAACTAATGCCTGACCGCACAGACGTGAAGGTGACTTATGGCACCACAAGCATGACCACACATGGCTACTGGTTCACTTGGTACAATGGCGAAAACAAATCGATGAGTGCCAATGCCTATTCCAACCGTCTGGGCTACGGTGCCATCGCACAGACATCTTTCGATTACAGCGACTCAGCCACTGCTCAACAGTGGATTATCATCAGCGAGGACGAACTGGATGACTATCAGACAGCGGCTGTGGCAGCTGGCATCAGCACCATCAAGGTGGACGAGCAGAGTGCCGACGGCAGCAAGAAGGTGGTGGGCATCTACACCCCTGGTGGCGTGCAGCTGAAGCAGACCCAGACGGGCTTCAACATCATCAAGTACAGCGACGGAACAAGCAAACGGATTTACGTGAAATAAAAAGGAATGACACACAAACTCTTATCACTAATGGCATGCGCACTTCTGTGCATGCCATCTTTCGCCAAAAAGACGGTCGACCTTTGGCCCGATGGCACCGAGATTAGTGAATGGTTCAGACAGACTGAACCTGTAGAAGTGAAAGCACTGGGCAAGCAATACCGCGTGACAGACTATGGCGTAGTAAACGACGGATGTCTGCACACTCGCGAACTACAAGCGCTCATCGATCAAGTTGCAACTGAGGGCGGCGGTGTTTTGGTTGTGCCAGAAGGTACTTACATGACGGGTGCCCTGTTCTTCAAGCAAGGGGTGCACCTGCACCTCTATGACGGTGCCACGCTGATGGGCAGCAACGACCCCAGCGACTATCCCTTGGTGAAGACCCGCATAGAGGGCGAGACCTGCCTCTACTACTCTGCTCTGATCAATGCCGACGGGCTGGACGGATTCACAATCTCGGGCAAAGGCACCATCGATGGTAATGGCTACACGTTCTGGAAGCACTTCTGGGAACGCCGCAGTTGGAACCCCCGCTGCACAAACAAGGACGAACAGCGTCCGAGGCTGGTGTATGTGAGCAACTGCAAGAACGTACAGATTGACGGCGTGAAGTTACAGAATTCAGCCTTCTGGACCACACATATATATAATAGTGAGAACGTGAAACTGTTGCGCCTACATATCTATTCGCCCGCCAAGCCCGTGAAGGCACCCAGCACCGATGCCATCGACTTGGACGTGGTGAAGAACATTCTGGTGAAGGACTGCTACATGAGTGTGAACGACGATGCTGTGGCCATCAAGGGCGGCAAGGGACCTTACGCTGACTATTGGCGGACAAAGTATGAAGGCATCGACATGAACAAGTTTCCAGAAATGGTGGGCGACGGCAGCAACGAGAACATCATCATCGAGGACTGCGAGTATGGTTTCTGTCACGGTTGTCTGACCCTGGGCAGCGAATCGGTCTATAACCGAAACCTCATCCTACGCCGCATCAAGGTGAACGAGGCCAACAACCTCCTTTGGCTTAAAATGCGCCCCGACACACCGCAGCTTTACGAGTACGTGACAGTGGAAGACATCGAGGGTAATGGGAAAAACTTTCTGCTGGTGGCTCCGTGGACACAGTTCTACGACCTAAAGGGACGCGAAAGTGTACCCATGTCGTACAGCGACCACATCACCATGCGCAACATCACGTTCGACTGCGATGTCTTCTTCAACGTGAAGCAGCAGGAAGACCAGTACCATCTTAGCAACTTCACTTTCGAAAACCTCACAGTAAAGGCCAAGAATGCGGATTTCCATCAGGAATATGTGGAAAATTTCGTGGTAAGGAATGTGAAAGCCGAAAAAAAGCCGTAACTTTGCAGCTGTTTTTTTAATGAGTACTTATACAATGGACTGGCTGATTGAATTGTTTACGACAGGTGGCGGTGTGGCACATACAGTGATTCTGTACGCAGGCGTGATTGCCTTAGGTGTGTTTTTAGGCAACAGGATTAAATTCGGCAGCGTCTCGCTGGGCGTGACGTGGATTCTCTTCGTCGGCATCTTGGCAGGCGACCTGCTGATGCGCGGCGGCATTGAAGAGAACACAGCCGTGATTAACTTCATCCAGGACTTCGGTCTCATCTTGTTCGTCTTCAGCATCGGTTTGCAAGTAGGTCCCTCCTTTTTCACCTCACTGAAGCAGGGAGGGTTGAAGGCCAACGGAGTGGCTGCGGGCGTGGTGCTGCTCAACATCGTAGTGATGCTGATTATCTACTACAGTTTCCGCAACGTAATTCCAGCAGTGAACGACCTCCCCATGCTGGTGGGTACCCTGTGCGGAGCCGTGACCAACACCCCCGGACTTGGTGCCGCCAATGCAGCACTGGAGCAAATCAACCAGATTCATCCTTTCCCTGACGGCGTGCCTGTCATTGCCAATGGCTATGCTTGTGCCTACCCCCTTGCCGTGGTGGGCATCATAGGCAGCATCATCCTCATCCGCGTCATTTTCAAGGTGAATTTTAAGGAGGAGGAAGAGCACTTTAACAAGAAGAACAACAAGGAGGCAGTGAAGCCTCACTTGATGACGGTGAAGGTGTTCAACCCCGCCATTGCCGACAAGAGCATTTTGCAAGTAAGGGGGTTCATCGGCCGCGACTTTGTCTGCTCGCGCATGTTGCACAACGGCCACGTTATCGTGCCCAACAAGGAGACATTGCTGAATGTGGATGACCGTCTCTACATTGTCTGTGCCGAGGAAGACGCTGCAGCTATCGTAGCCTTCATCGGTCCCGAAGTGAAAGTGGAATGGGACGAGCAGGACGTGCCCATGGCATCGCGCAAACATACTGTGACGAAGGAAAACATTAACGGAAAAACATTGGGAAGCCTGCACCCCAGCTCGATGTATGGCGTAAATGTTACACGCGTCTATCGTTCTGGCATAGAATTGTTTGCAAGTCCAAGCATCATCCTTCAGGTGGGTGACATCCTGACCGTGGTAGGTCCAGAGGACGCTGTGGACCGATTTGCCAACAAAATCGGCGACAAGAAGCAGCAATTGGACAAGCCCAACCTGCTCACCCTTTTCTTCGGCATTTTAGTCGGCATCATCTTCGGCATGCTGCCTATCAACATTCCGGGCATGTCCATGCCTGTGAAGTTAGGTCTTGCCGGCGGTCCACTTATCATTGCCATCCTGCTGGGACGCTTTGGCTACAAATTCAAGTTGGTGGCCTACACCACGAACTCTGCATCGCTAATGATTCGAGACATCGGACTGGTGCTCTTCCTGGCCAGCGTGGGCATCAAAGCTGGTGGCAACTTTGTTGACACTGTGATGAACGGTGGCATCCACTACGTGTGGATTGGTTTCCTCATCACAGTTGTTCCGCTACTGGCAATGGGCGTGTTTGCCCGAATGAAGTGGAAAATCAACTACTTCCTGCTGATGGGCATCATGAGTGGTGCCACCACCGACCCCCCAGCACTGGCATTCAGTACGGCCAATGCCAACAACGGCATCCCCTCGGTGGGCTATTCGACGGTTTATCCGCTATCGATGTTCTTGCGCATCATCACAGCGCAAGTAATCATCTTACTCCTATGCAGTTAAGGTATGTTCTAATAATTACTAAATCTGAGATGATTATCTTCCATTGTTTTTGTCGCTTTTGGGCATCTTTGGGCTTAATCCCTTGGGCCATAGCTCGCTATGCCCCTGCGGTCTTGCACCCAAATCTACTCCAAAATCAACTAAAAACAATTGAAAGCTAATTTTTAGAACATACCTTAAACCTCAAAGGAAGGGAATAATATCGGACTTATGCAATTCAACATCAACGACATATTAGACAATCTTTTGCAGTCAGCAGATTTACCTCTGTTGGCTGCATTTGCACTGGGTGTGCTGGTGGCACTCAATCCCTGCCAATTGGCCATCAGCATTTCGGCCTTAGCCTACGAATACCGTAACGGCAAACAGTTGGTAGATGGGTTGACCTACGCTTTAGGCCGAACCATCACCTACACGGTGCTGGGTTGGGTAACCATGTGCCTGATTGGCGGTGGGAGCAATGTGGAGGGGCTGCAGCAGACGCTTTCAAAAGCGGAGGTTGTGGTTCCTTACGTGCTGATAGGATTAGGCCTATACCTGATGTACAGAGCCTTTCACCGTCATCACCACGATGGAGAGAACTGTCACAACAGCGGCCGAATCATCAAGCGGAACGGACCTTTAGGTTCGTTGGTGCTGGGCATGACCTTGGCTTTTGCTTTCTGTCCCGAGAGTGCCATTTTCTATTTCGGCATGATGATTCCGCTGAGCCTCTCGTGCAGTGTGGGGGCGATGGTGCCGCTGGTGTTCGGACTTTCGGCCAGTCTGCCTGTGGTGATGATTGCTTGGCTGATGAAGAAGACGGTGAACGGCGCGAGGAAACTGAGCCACGGTTTTGAGCAGTTTCAGCAATGGCTGAATGGCGTGACGGGCATCCTTTTCATCGCCATTGCCATCCTGTTGCTGCTACAAAACTGAAAAATTAAATAACTTTAAGAGACAAAAGTGCGTAGATATGATTTATTTGTGCTAACTTCGCATTTAATTCGTAAGTACAGGACACAATAGATACATTCAGCGTATGATGGAGGAAGAACATCAAACAAAACAGGAAGATTATCAAAAGGAACGAGAAGAATACACAGGGAAAAGTGCCCTGCAACTGCTCCGCGAACTCCTTCGGCTCGTGTTCGTGCTGATATGGAGGTTCCTTGTGTGGGTCTTCAAGAAAATCCTGAAGGGAGTGCTCTGGGCCATGGAAGCCATTGAGGCCGGTTGGGAACGACTGAATGACTGGTGGCATGACAACAGCACGCAGGAAAAGGTGGCAAAGACGAAAGCCTGGTGCAGGATGGCAGTCAAAACCTTTGGCCACTGGTGCGTGGTGGGTGCCAAAGCTACAGGGCGTGGCATAGCCGTAGGTGCCAAAGCCACGTGGAAGGGGTTGATAGTGGGTGCTAAAGCTACCGGCAAAGGCATCGTTGCTGCAATCAGAGCCACCATTCAGGGCATCATCCACCTGCGCCCCACCATCAAACGCATTGGACAGAGCATCGTGCAGAGTGCAAAAGCGTTTGTAGCTTGGCTAAAGCGGTGTCGGCGCAGCATGAAGTTGAGGAGCATCCGCCGCAAGCGTGCCTATCAGACATTTAAGCGAAACGGTGGCATAAAGGGTGTCCTGAGCCGAACGTCACACAATGTGAAGAACAACATAGAGCGTTTCATGGAAGAAGACCAGGAGGAAGCCGCCCCCGATGCGGTGACAGAGGATGACCTGATGGAAGAATCGCTGGCAGAAGGAGCCAACGACGGGAAGAGGTCGATGAAGATAGGTAAGTCTTTCATCTCAAAAGCCAAGAATTTTATGGACGCTGAATAAAGAACTGAAGGCAGAGCCGAAGAGAAAGCAAGCGGAGGGATCTGCCATAACACAAAGTAAACAAAGTGAAGAAGATTCTATTTACATTATTGCTCTTTGTGACCATAGCGCAACAAGGGCATGCAGTGCTCAAAGAGAAAGACTTGGGGCAGACGTTGCACGTGCTGCGGCTGGAGCTATACCACAAGTGGAACAGGCAGAAGGAACTGATGAAGCAGATGGAGGAGCGCAGCAAAAGGCAGCATGAGCAACTCATCGACATCATCAAACGGACGGAAACCACCAGTCTGATTCTCTATTCGCAGGGACAAAACTTCACGTTCGACATGGCCTATGCCTGTCAGGAGGCCACTACCCTCTACCAAGAGCTGAAGGGCAGCACCATGCCTTTCGACCAAATCAAAGCATACATAGAGACAGAAATTGCCAGTTACGACAGTCTGATTTATTCGCTGAAGCAACTTCCTCCTGCTCTGACCACTTCGCCCGATGACTTTGAGGAAAACATCGCCGCCATCATCAATGTGGCAGGAGGTGTGGATGGAGATGACGATGAGGAAGGCGACGCTTCTCCCTTCATGCTGGACGAACAAGGCATCAAGGACCGTGCCATGTGTATCACCTACGCTGGCAACTTGCGCCGCAACATGAAACTCATCATGAAGCGTTTAGAAAAGGACAACAAGCACTACACAGAGTTGTCAAAGCGCGTAGGCCGTCTGAACGACTATGCCCAAAAGAAGTACACAGCTCTGCAGCAAAGCATCTTCATCAACCCCGGAACGAACTACTTTCAGCTGCTCTCACGCTTTCCACGCCAATGGCAGCGGGTGAAGGAAGACTTCAACACGAAATATAAGCCACTGGAAGAAAAGGGAGCTGACGGTAAGTCGAAGGTATATAAGTCAGAGTGGCGCGGTCCCATCGTAATGTTTGCCAGCATTTTCATGCTTGTGTACATTATGGGTGGCACCATCCTGAGCAATGTCATACTCAGATGGCTGATTCCCAGAAGGTTCCGCACAAAGACTTTCCAACAGAAGCGTGGCATCCTCATCATGGCTCTTGCCGTTGTGCTCTTTGCCATTGCGGTGATGATTGTGCGCACCTTCATCCACCACAACCTGATGCTCATGGCCACCAGCCTCATGATTGAAATGGCCTGGTTGGTGACAGCCATCTACGTGTCGCTCATCATACGTCTGACAGGCGAACAGATTAAGGAGGGAGCAAAGGTGTATGCCCCATTCATCATCATGTCGATGATTGTCATCTGCTTCCGCATCGTGCTCATACCTAATGCGTTGGTCAATATTCTTTTCCCACCCATCCTGCTCATTTTCACCATCTGGCAAACGTTCATGCTGAAGAAGTGTTGGAAATACGTGCCAACCAGCGATGCCATCTACTGTTCCATTTCCTTGTTCGCCATGTTTGCAGCCTGCGTGCTGGCGTGGGTGGGGTTCACACTGATGGCGGTACAAATCATTGTGTGGTGGACATTCCAATTGGCTGCCATCGCTACCATCACCAGTTGCTATGACTTGATGGAAATGTACGAGAATCGGACACTATACAAACGCATACAGAAAGTATACGGCGACGTGGTGAAGTCGGATGACATTCGATTCCGCATGAAACGTGGTGACTTTGTGGACCAAACTTGGGTGTATGACTTTGTCAATCGCGCTGTGGTGCCTGTATGCTCCGTATTTTCTGTGATGCTCTGCATCTACATGGCGGCTGAGATATTCGACCTGCGGCACTTGTGCACCACCTGGTTCATGAAGGAAATCACCGTACCTCGCCTCCTGTCGGCTTCCCTTTTCAAGATTTGCCTCGTCATTGCCATGTTCTTCATCTTCAAGTACATCAATTACTTGGTGCGCTCATCCTGGTTCAAGTATCGGCGCAAAAAAAAGAACAAAGACTTCAATGCCACATTGGCGAAAAACATTATCGGGCTGCTGATTTGGGGTCTCTACACCATCGCCGTTTTCCTGATGCTCGATGTGCCAGGCACCGGCATCGCTATCGTGACCGGTGGTCTTTCAACAGGTATGGGCTTTGCATCGAAGAGTCTGCTGGAAAACTTCTTCTACGGCATCTCGCTCATGTCGGGACGAGTGCGTGTGGGCGATTACATCGAATGCGATGGCATGACGGGCAAAGTGGAGAGCATCACCTACCAGAGTACACAAATCACCACCCTGGACGGCAGCGTGGTGGCCATTCTCAACTCCGACCTCTTCAGCAAGAACTTCAAGAACCTGACCCGCAACCACCAGTACGAACGTCTCACCATCCCCTTCGGGGTGGCTTACGGCACCAATGTCAATGAGGTGAGAGATATGGTGATAACGGGCATCAAGACGCTCTGCAAGAAAACGGCCGACGGCAGAGAAATTGTCACCCCAAAGCACCCTATTCTGGTGGCATTTGCCGATTTCGGAGCCAGCAGCATCGACCTAAAACTGGTGGTGTGGGTGCTCGTGGACCAGAAGATTATTTTCACCGCTCAAGCCAAGGAAAAGATCTACCAAGTGCTCAACGAGAACCACATTGAGATTCCGTTCCCACAACAGGACATTTACATCAGAAGCATTACAAAATCGGAGCAGAACTCATAAAAAAGCAAAAAAATCACTGCCTTTTGATAAAAAATGCCTCAATTGTAGCAATGAAACGAAAAAAAAGTATTACTTTTGCCACGAATCAGTGAAGAGGAAGGCGGCTTTGCCTCCAAAAGCAGAGCTGAAAGCTAACGTAACAACAAGAATTAACTAAAAAATAAATATAATCTATGGAAGTAAAGAAATCCAAAAAAGCAGACCTCGAAGGAACCAAAGGTACTGGACTGCTCATCGGCTACATCGTGGCTCTATCTGCCATGTTTGCCTGCTTTGAGTACACCACCCGCACCTACGAGGAGAATGACGTGGTTTACGCCACAACAAGCTACGTATCTGAGGAGGAAATCATTCCTATCACTCAGCCCATCTTCACAGCTGCCCCACCCCCACCAGCTGAAACACCTGCTGTAGCAGAAATCCTCGACATCGTAGATAACAATACAGATATCGAGGAAGAAAAGATTGAAACATCGGAGGACACCCACGACGCAACGCCAGGTCCTTCAGCACCCGTACACTCGGGTGCAGCAATGGTTGCTCCTGGCCCTGTGGCAGAAGAGGGCGATGAAGGCGAAATCTTCGAGGTAGTAGAGCAGAACCCCTCTTTCCCAGGTGGTGACCAAGCGCTCATGGACTGGTTGAGAAAGAACTTGAAGTACCCACAATCGGCTCAGGACAACAACATTCAGGGACGTGTGCTTGTACAGTTTGTCGTCAACAAGGACGGTTCGATTGTGGATCCAAAGATTATCCGTGCAGCCGACCCCGCTCTTGACAAGGAGGCCATGCGTGTAGTACAGGCTATGCCCAAATGGATTCCCGGCAAACAGCGCGGCAAGAATGTGCGTGTACGTTTCACTCTGCCAGTCACATTCCGACTCCAGTAAACGAACACTACCTTCAAGAAAGAAAAACAAAGAGGATGTGTCTCAAGCAAGGCGCATCCTCTTCCCTTTTTCTATAAATAGTAACCTCATTCACAAGGAGCATCATCATAACTTCTTGCAAAATTAACAACAAGCATTGCAGCCTTGCCTGATATATAATATGTATAACAGTACCGAACTGACCGAGAAAATCAACGCTGAGGTAGCGAACATTCAGTATAACGCTGAACCCAAGAACCTCTATGAACCCATCCGTTACATCCTCTCCATTGGGGGAAAGCGCATCCGCCCCTTGCTCATGCTGATGGGATATAACCTTTACAAGGACAATGTCGATGCCATCATGAACAATGCGCTGGCACTGGAAACATACCACAACTTCACCCTTCTGCACGATGACCTGATGGACAAAAGTGACATGCGGCGAGGGAACCTGACGGTGCACAAGAAGTGGAACGAGAACACAGCCATTCTCTCGGGCGACACGATGCTCATCATCGCCTACCAGCTCTTCAACAAAGGTGTGCGCAACGAACAGGCATGGGAAGCCTTCATCGATGCCACATTGGGAGTGTGCGAAGGACAGCAATATGACATTGACTTTGAAACCCGAAACGATGTGACGGAAGCTGAATACATGGAGATGATTCGCCTAAAGACATCCCTCCTTCTGGGTTATGCGCTGAAAATCGGGGCACTCTTGGGAGGAGCTTCGGCCGAGGACGTAGAACTCCTGTATGCGTTTGGCGAAAAAATGGGACTGGCCTTCCAACTGCAGGATGACCTGCTCGATGTGTATGGCGACCCGAAAACGTTCCAAAAGAAACTGGGAGGCGACATCGTGGACAACAAAAAAACGTTCATGCTCATCAATGCCTATCTTCGTGCCGACCAAGCACAGAAAAACGAACTCGACCGATGGACGCAAGCCAAAGCACCCAATTCAGAAGAGAAAATTGCGGCCGTTACACATATATATAATATATTAGGCATAGACCGACTTGCCCAAGAGAAGATTGAGGCACTCTTTGCCGAATCACTCCAATGCCTCGAAAAAGTGAATGTGCCTG
>Ga0326514_10001698_pt1 | contig 14208 bp, 13 predicted proteins | sample 3_2548_0518_D_FD_203653 | JGI IMG/M metagenome (GOLD analysis project Ga0326514, IMG submission 203653) | Bovine rumen microbial communities from UC Davis, California, United States - 3_2548_0518 | ecosystem: Host-associated > Mammals > Digestive system > Stomach > Rumen | place: USA...
TTTTATTGATTTTTAATCAACTGAAAATCAGTTGTTTTCAGCACGCATCTTTTCGATGAGTTTGACGACGTCGCCCACGGTGACGATGCTTTCTTGTTGGTCGTCCGGGATGGAGAGGTTGAAATTCTTTTCAAATTCCATCATCAGTTCGACGGTGTCCAATGAATCGGCACCGAGGTCATTGGTGAAACTGGCTTCCATAGTCACTTCCGAAGGGTCAACGCCAAGTTTTTCGGCGATAATCGGAACGATTTCATTCAAAATTTCTTGCATAGTTTTCAATTTTAAGTGAATAAATAATACTCGTTTTCGGCGGCAAATGTACGACTTTTTTTTGTAACGGCATATTTTTTCGTTTTTTTGGTTGGTCACGGGCAGAAGCCCATCGGATTTGAAGTTCTTCTGAAACAGAAAAAACGGCATCATTTGTCTATAAAAATATTATGTATATAAATAATTATCAATGTTTTACGATTAACACAAGTTTGTGTTACACAAGTTTGTGTTACACAAGTTTGTGTAATTTGAAAAATGTGTATTTTTACACCATAATTCAACAGAGATGGAAACCACAGAGAAAAAACTCTTCCTTTTGGATGCCTACGCCTTGATTTACAGGGCTTTCTTCGCCATGAACAAGAACCCTCGGATGACCTCGAAAGGCCTCAACACCTCGGCGGTGATGGGCTTTTTGAACTCGCTTTATGAAATCCTGAAGAACGAGAAACCCACCCATATCGGCGTGGCCTTCGACGTGGCCGGCACCGCGCAACGGCAGGCCGAATACAGCGAATACAAGGCCAACCGCGAAAAGATGCCCGACGACCTTCGCGAGTCCATACCTTATATAATAAGGCTTATCGAGGCCTTCAACATCCCGATTTATGGCGTGGAAGGCTACGAGGCCGACGATGTGATTGGAACTTTGTCGAAAAAGGCTGAACAACAAGGATTTATCACTTATATGATGACCCCCGACAAGGACTTCGGACAACTCGTCACCAACAAGGTTTTGCTCTACAAACCTGCCAAATTCGGCGAACCGGCACAGGTTTGGGGACCAAAAGAAGTGTGCGAGCGTTACGGCATACAAGAACCTAAGCAACTGATTGACATTTTGGGACTTTGGGGCGATGCCGCCGACAATATCCCAGGCATTCCGGGCATTGGCGAAAAGACTGCCGCGCAATTGGTGCAGAAATACGGCAGCGTGGAAAACCTCATCGCCCACGCCGACGAACTGAAAGGCAAGCAAAAAGAGAATGTCATCAACTTTGCCGAGCAAGGAATGATGTCGAAAATGCTGGCTACCATCAATTTGGAAGTGCCCGTCGAGTTCGACGAAGAGGAACTGAAAGCCAAGGAACCCGACCTTCCCGCGCTGATGGCTTTGTTTGAGGAATTGGAGTTCAAGACTTTCGCCAAACGATTCTTGGAGGATTATAAAGGAAAACAATCCACTTTGGACGGCCCTTCGACAGGCTCAGGGACCTCAGCCTCACCGTCATTGCGAGGAACGAAGCAATCCAGGGAAACTGCAGGAAGTCAAACACCCGATTTGTTCTCCACCTCCACTCCCTCTAGTGAGTTTGACCTCTTCCATCAAAACGACAACAGCGGTCTGCTGGAGTTTTCCGACAAGGACTCTGCCAAGACGGTGGCACACGACTACAAACTGGTGGAAACCGAAGCCGACATCAAGGCCTTGGTGGAACATTTGAAGTCGCAAAAGCAATTCGTTTTTGATACAGAAACGACCAATGTGGATGTGTATTCCGCTGATTTGGTGGGCGTTTCGTTTGCGATAAAAGCGCATGAGGCCTGGTATCTGCCTATGCCAGCTGAACGCGAGGCGTGCCAGAAAAAACTGGAATTGTTAAGGCCTTTGTTTGAGGACGAAACCATCCTGAAAATCGGGCAAAACCTGAAATACGACATCTCCATGCTGGCGCAATACGGCATCAACGTGAAAGGCAAGATGTTCGACACGATGTTAGCGCATTACCTTTTGGAGCCCGAACAACGCCACAACATGGACTACCTCGCCGAGGTCTATCTCAACTACATCACCATCCCCATCGAGGACTTGATTGGCAAGGGCCGACAACAGAAAACCATGCGCGAGGTGCCCGTGGAATTAGTGGAAGAATACGCTGCCGAGGACGCTGACATCACCTTGCAACTCTATGAAAAACTGTTGCCGCTGCTCAAGGAAAACGGAGTGGAGAAACTGTTTTACGAGATTGAGATGCCGCTTGTGCCCGTGCTGAGCCGCATGGAGGCCAATGGCGTAAAAATCGACACGCAGAACTTGCAGCAAATCAGCGATGAGTTTGGCGGCGAAATCCAAAAAATCGAGGAAGAAATCTATGCTTTGGCGGGTACACCTTTTAATATAGCTTCGCCGAAACAGTTGGGCGAAGTCCTTTTCGAGAAACTGAAAATCGACGAGAAGGCCAAAAAAACCAAGACGGGACAATATGCCACGGGCGAGGAGGTTTTGCAGAAACTCTTGCACAAGCATCCCATCATCCAGAAGATTTTGGACTACCGGTCGTTCACCAAACTGAAATCGACTTACCTTGACGCGCTTCCAGCGTTGGTCAACCCAAAAGACGGACTGATTCACACTTCTTATAATCAAGCAGTTACGGCCACTGGACGACTGAGTTCCAACAACCCGAACCTGCAAAACATACCTGTGCGCACCGCGCAAGGCCGCGAGATTCGCCGCGCCTTCGTGCCGCGTAGCGAGGCATACACATTGCTTGCCGCCGACTACAGCCAAATCGAGTTGCGCATCATCGCCCATTTGAGCCAAGACCCTGCCATGGTCGCTGACTTCAACCTCGGCCACGACATCCACGCAGCCACTGCAGCCAAAGTGTTCCATGTGCCTATGAATGAGGTCACCAAGGAGCAGCGCAGCCGGGCAAAGGCGGTCAATTTCGGCATCATTTATGGCATGTCGGCATTCGGCCTGGCCGAAAGGATGGAACTCTCGCGCAGCGAAGCCGCCGACATCATCAAGAAGTATTTCGAGGAATATGCGGGCATCAAGGAATACATGAACCGTAGTATCGCCTTGGCGCATGAACGCGGCTATGCCGAGACCATTTTGGGCCGCCGCCGCTATTTGCGCGACATCAACGGGGCCAACAGCGTAGTGCGCGGTTTCGCCGAGCGCAACGCCATCAACGCGCCTATCCAAGGCAGCAGCGCCGACATGATAAAGATCGCGATGATTGGCATCCACAAGGAAATGCAACGGCTGAAAATGCAGTCGAAAATGATGCTGCAAGTGCATGACGAATTGGTTTTCGACGCGCATTTGGACGAACTCGACACGCTGAAAGCCATCGTCAATGATAAGATGGTGAACGCCTTGCCGCTGTCGGTGCCGGTGGTGGTGGAGATGAATACTGGAAGCAACTGGCTCGAAGCGCATTAACAACCGCGAAAACAAACAAACGGCGAATTAAACAAATTTTGCGAATTTCTTTTGAAACATGAATAATTCGTTTAATTCGACTAATTCGCCGACCATACAAACGGAAAACACATAGTGCAACAATAGAAGATTCATAATCAACGGCGAATTAAGCCAATTAAGCGAATTACATGAGAAGAATAATTCGTTTCATTCGGAAAATTCGCCGACACATAACAACAAAAGCAGAAACAATGGAAGACAGTATCTTATTCAGAGAAGAATCCTACAAGATTATCGGGGCAGCGATGGAAGTTCACAAAGTGCTTGGCTGCGGTTTTGCGGAGCCAATCTATCAAGAGGCTTTGGAGCTTGAATTCCAATTGCGCGACATTCCTTACGAACGCGAAAAGACGTTTCATGTCCATTATAAAGGCCATTTGTTGGAAAGAGATTTTCGTGCAGATTTCGTTTGTTTTGATGAAATCATCGTTGAATTGAAAGCGGTTTCTGATATTACGGACGAGCATTACGCACAAGTTTACAACTACCTAAAAGCCAGCGGTATGGATTTAGGACTCTTGATTAACTTTGGCAAAAAGTCATTGGAGCATAAAAGGATTCCATGCACCCAAAAATGGTAACTATAGCGGCAAAGGGATTTATAACAACGGCGAATTAAGCCAATTATGCGAATTATTATTGAAACGGATAATTCGTTTAATCCGCTTAATTCGCCGATATAAACAACGGCGAATTGAACGAATTTTGCGAATTTCATTTTGCTGAAAAAATTCGTTTAATTCGACTAATTCGCCGACAAAAACACTAATTTTGCCGAAAATTTAGCAGCATGGCCATACCAAGGGAAACGGTTGAACAAATCCTGCAAGCCGCTCATATCGAGGAGGTTGTGGGAGAGTTTGTCACGCTGAAGAAGAAAGGGTCGAACATGTGGGGCAATTGTCCGTTCCATAACGAGAAAACCCCATCGTTCAGCGTCAATCCCGCGCGCAACATCTTCAAGTGCTTCGGCTGCGGCAAAGCCGGCGACTCGGCCAAGTTCCTCATGGAACATGAGCATTTCTCCTATCCTGAAGCGCTTCGCTATTTGGCCAAGAAATACAACATCAAAATCGAGGAGAAAGAACAAACCGCCGAGGAAATCATGCAGCAGAGCATCCGCGAGAAGATGTTCAATATCAATGAGTTTGCTGATAAGTATTTCGTTGATACACTTTGGAATACGGACGAAGGCAAGACCATCGGACTGCAATATTTCCGCGAGCGTGGCTATTTCGACCCTATCATCCAAAAATTCCACCTCGGCTACAGTCCTGCCGAATGGGACGCCTTCACGAAACACGCCAAGCAAAACGGCTACAGTGACGAGCTTTTGGAGCAGATTGGGCTATCCATTAAAGGCCAAAAAGGTCTTTACGACCGCTATCACGGTCGCGTGATGTTCCCCATACACAGCCTGACGGGGCGCGTCATCGGCTTTGGAGGCCGTATCCTCACCAACGACAAGAAAAGCCCGAAATACCAGAACTCGCCCGAGTCGGAGATTTACGACAAGAAACAGACGCTCTACGGCATCTACTTCGCCAAAAACGCCATCGCCCGACAAGACGAGTGCATCCTCGTGGAAGGCTATTTCGATGTTTTGCGGATGCACCAAATCGGCATTGAAAATGTGGTGGCCAGCAGCGGCACTTCGCTCACGATGGAGCAGATACGCCTCGTGAAACGCTACACGAAAAACATCACCATGCTCTACGATGGCGACGCGGCGGGCATTCATGCGGCTTTGCGCGGCACCGACATGATTCTTTCCGAAGGCATGAATGTGCGCGTGGTGGTTTTGCCACCTGAGCACGACCCCGACACTTTTGGCAAGGAGTTTTCAGCAGAATATGTTACCAACTATCTGAAAGACAACGCCAAGGATTTTGTCCGATTCAAGACGGAACTTTTGCTGAAAGACGCGCAAAACGACCCCATCAAGCGTGGGCAGGTGATTCGTGACATTGTGGAAACCATTTCGGTGATTCCCGACAGCATCTTCCGCATTACATACGTCAAGGAATGTAGCCGCCTGTTGGACATGCCCGAGCAGACCTTGACCAATGAATTGAACAAGATTCTGCGGGCGAAGTTCAAGAAGTCGTTGGGCGTGGAAGACAATGTGGCTCCCGAAACGGAAACCACAACAATGCCAAAGCAGGAAGAAACTGTCGAGGACCAACTACCTGCTGGCTATTACCAAGAGCGCGAGCTGGTAAAATTGCTGCTGATGTATGGCAGGGAAATGATTGTCGATGAGCGTGAAGACGAGAACGGCCAGAAAATTTACGAGCAAGTTTCTGTGGCACAATTCATTGTTGATGACCTGAAAAACGACGGTTTCGTTTTCACCAACGCCGTCAACAAGAAAATCTTCGACATTTTCGACCATGCCATTGATGAAGGTCGCATCCCCGATGATTCATTTTTTGTTTCTCACGAGGAGGAAACCATCGCCCAACTCGCCGCCGACTTGCTTTCGTCGCCCTACAAACTCGACCAATGGGACAAATTCAGCATTTTCGTCAAGAGTGAGGAAAACAACCTGAGAGCCACCGTGTTATCCTCGATTTACCGCTACAAGGACCTCATCATCGCCGACCGACGAAAGGCCGTTGAGGAGGAACTGAAAGCCACATCCGACCTTGACGACCAACTCATTTTGCTCAAACGCAAGAAAGACCTCGACGACATCCGCAAACAGATTAATAAGGAGTTGGGGATAGTGATTGCGAAGTGATTTTCCCTCCCACTTCATCCATTTTCAACCCGAATTATCCATTTTGGATGCAGGACAATCCCATTGAACATGCCTTATACCAATAGAAGAACGCCTCTGCGCTCGTTTTCTTCAGCTTGTTCAGTTTGTTGTATTCCATCTGTTCAATCTGCCAGTCCTTGATTTGCGAAGAATCACAAAACCGCTCAAATTTCGATGCACCACGCTTGATCAATGCGGAAAGATACGCGGCTTTTGAGGCATCTTAGGCACCTTGGCCACACCATTGCGTTCCTGTGGCTCTACCCGTATAAAACCTTGCTTCTTGGCAATGTCTTCCAGCGTTTCCGTCAGATGCGCAGGAACATCAGGCATGATGATATCAATGTCTATCGACATCCTCTTACTGGATTTAGTCAATAGCATGAGCGAAGTACCGCCTTTGAAAACAAACGGCAAGCCTGCCGTGGCAAGCCCTTCAAGCAAAACGAACGCCCTAATGGTTTTCTCAACCAAAGTCATGTCAGCTTTGCGGTTCGCCTTGGATACTTTTTCTATCCAATGAATATCAATAGCGTTATAGTCAATCATAACTCCAAACCTTTTATAAACTCTTCAATTTCAGGTTTTTTTCCTCGTCTTGCCGCATATCTAACCACCTTCGTCATATTGACGGAATATTGGCTGAAGATATTTCTATAGATATGCGCCAGCTCGTATCCTTGGTAAGCTTTGAACAGGCGTTTTTCACAGAAAAGATCCACCAGAATCATTTCAAGCGAAGGGACTTTCACTCCCTCAACCGTTTCAGTCGGTGCCTCAGAGACCATGTTCTTCACCACCACAGATTTTGTGTCGCTCAGATACAGATAGTTGTCGATCATATCATCTGTCGGGTTGTAATACACATTTTTCAATTTCTCCAACAGGAAATGAAAAACCGATTCAGCGGCATCCTTTTCAACGGCAACCACATAAAAGCCTTGAGCGGTCAAATGCTGTGAGAAATTGTTGATTAAAGCTGTATCCCAAAGACAAAACTCAGCAAACGGGAACTGCTTGCCGATGGTCTTGGCCAGTTTTTTCAGCTTTGCATCTACGACTGGATTATACGAACGGTTTTCCCCAATCTTGAAGACCCCTTTTGAAACACGTGACAACACGCCATCTTTCACCAATACATACACGCGCCAGTTAATAGAGGAGTCCTTCAATTCAGGTTCTGATTCGCGAAACCAAGTCGCAATATCAGAGGTCTTGAACAACCCCATTGGCCTGAAATGCTGAATTAAATCATCCTTCTGTATCATTCTTTCCATAGCTGTTTCATTCGTCTGCAAAAATACAAATTTTTGGCAATATCTGAAAATATTGCCAATTATTTGAAGAATATGGTTTTTGTTGCGAACAAACTATGCTTTCCCTAAAAAATCCATCCACTTCATCCATTTCCAACCCGAATTATCCATTTTGGATACAGTTTCTGTATCCGATTTGGATAATTAAAGTATTGATAGTCAAATAATTAATTTGTTTGTATGGAAATTTGTTGTATTTTTGCAGCGGATAAAAACAAACATTAAATCAATACAAATGAACAACAAAGAATTCAAAGAAAAAATTGCCAAATGGCTTGAAGAAGAAGGTCTATGTGTTTTGGGTACATGGGATATTGAAGAAATTGACGAATTTGATATGACATGTGTTTCGGTAAAAATAAAAATCAACAACATTGATGTGTTTGGTCGCTCTTATACCCAAAACAAAGAAGAAACTATCAGAACGGCGGTGCTGTCATTAAACGACCAATTGCTTAGTAAGATTGCAAATGCATAAGTTCGTCAATTTGATAATTATCTTAAAATGTCACATTGCACAAAATTCGATTTCACCTATTCTGATGAAGAAGCCATTGTAAAAGCCTTCCGGAAAATGGGGCTACAATCATCAAACGAATTGGTTGCCACCTTTAATTCTGATATTGCCAAAAAAGTGTTCAGTCGCTTCGGTTATATGGGCACAATGCAACAAAGGGCTATTTGCGCTTGTAAGGATGGCATCAATATGTTGATGTGCAAGATTGCCGAGAGCCAATACGAACTTGTTTGCGAACATCCAGCCATCACAGCAGCCATCGAAAAGCGCATGGAAGAATTGGCGCAAGAATACCAACAAGCCTATGTCGAGGTGGCTGTTGATATGGTGGTAAAGAAACTGGAGAACATGGGTACGCCCACTAGAGTGGAAAAAAACAAAGGAAACTATGCCATTAGTTTTGGACCAAGTTTGGAATATAAAGTGGCTATAACATACGACCAAAATACCATTAAAGAAGAAGTGTTTGGCGTGAAAGGTGGCTTTTGTACGGCATTGACAGAAGACATTGAAAATATATTATCACATCCAGAAACCGAGCTAGCGACCGAATTCAAGGAGGAGATGGAGATGGTAGTGGAGGATCAAGTGCTTCAAGTGATTAGTCTTGAGTTTTGATGAAAATCCCCATCTATCATATGGAGATTTCCGAGGCCAATGGACCTGGTAGAAGGTTTGTTATTTGGGTTCAAGGGTGCAAACATCATTGTTATCATTGTTTTAATCCCGAAACCCACACTTTCAAGACAGACAATTTGATTGATACTAATAGCATCGTCAACATGATAAACCAACAACAAGACATTTGTGGAGTTACATTTTCCGGCGGGGAGCCGCTTGAATTTCCATTGGCGGTGTCGGAAATAATCAAAGGGATTAATTCCGAGTTATCCATCATTTTGTATTCAGGCTATACCCTTGAAGAAGTGTTGGCTGACCAAGACAAGACTATCGTGATGAAACAATGTGACTTGTCTATTCTAGGAAGATATAACGATGATCTGCCACATCCTTATTCGGGAAAGAAATTCGTTTGTACCACCAATAGGGTGGACTTGGATTATTTTAGGATGTTACACAACATAGAATACCATATCCAAAACAATCATATTACAAAAACAGGAATCTTTAAAACGAAGCAATATGGATTATAAGAAAACATTGATGAATTATTTAAAGGCAAGATACGCAATTCTTGTCGTTGAATCGTTTGAGGAAGAGCGTGTTATAGGCGAAGTTGGGCTTATTGCCAAGGAAATCAACCACACCATGTATGTCTGGAACTCAACTGAGGGAGTGATGCTCAATGGCAATGTCATCGGAGAAAAGACTTTTGACCTGAAACAGGCCATTGACTTTTGCGAGAGCAAAGCCAAGGAAAAGGACAGCAAATGCTTGTTTGTATTCTGCGATGCGCACAACTACCTTGACACAAAGTCGAATCCTGTCTATCGGAGAAGGCTGAAAGACTTTGCTATGAACATCAGAAACAAAGGCTATAAATGCAACTGCATCTTGATTTCTCCTTCGTTTGAAATCAACAACGATCTCCAAAAAGAAATCACCATTGTTGACTTTCCCCTTCCCGACAGGGATGAAGTCAAAAGGATTATCTCAAACAATATTGCGGGCTACAAGGGAATCCCAGGCGTGACCATTGATGTCAACCAACAAGTGCTTGAAAAATTCGTGGATGCTTCCATCGGACTTACCAGACTCGAAATAGAAAACTGTTTGGCCAAGTCCATTGTATCAACACATAAATTGGATGAGACCGACATCAAGGATATTCTGGAAGAGAAAAAGCAAATCATACGGAAGACGGGCATTCTCGAATTCATTGACTCCAAATTGAACCTAAACGATGTTGGTGGTCTTGAAACCTTAAAAAGATGGCTGGATTTAAGAAGCCATTGCTTCGATGTGGAGGCTACACAATTCGGTGTCAAACCGCCAAAGGGCGTATTGCTGACAGGTGTGCCTGGCTGCGGTAAGTCCTTAACTGCAAAATGTGTTGCCACAGCATGGAATATGCCGCTGTTAAGACTTGACATGGGCAAAATCTTCCAAGGCGTTGTGGGATCGTCCGAATCCAACATGCGACTTGCGCTAAAGACAGCAGAAGCAATTTCGCCCAGCATCCTATGGATTGATGAAATTGAGAAAGGAATGGCTGGTGCCAGTGGGGGTGGTGGCGATGGTGGCACATCCACTCGCGTTTTCGGCACTCTCCTTACATGGATGCAAGAAAAAACCGCACCTGTATTTGTGTTCGCCACGGCAAACAACATCAATGGCCTCCCACCTGAGCTTTTGCGAAAAGGAAGATTCGACGAGATTTTCTTTGTCGATTTCCCATCAAAGGAAGAACGGAAAAAGATTGTCCAGATTCATGTTTCCAAGTTGAAAAGAAACTTGAACAACTTCGATTTCGACAAACTTGCCGATTTGAGCGGAGAAGAGACTTTTGGAAAAGACGTTGTTCTTGCGGGTGCCGAGCTTGAATCGTGGGTGGCTGATTCACTGATTGAAGCTTTCTCCAGAAAGATAGAAGGAGATACATTGGCCGATTTAAGCATGAGGGATTTTGAAGCAACAATAAAGCGCATGGTGCCTATGGGTCAGATGAGAAAAGATGAATTCACCAAGCTTCGCCAATGGGCCAACGAAAATGCAGTGAGTGCCTCGTTGACCAGTAAAGTTTCCAATTCTCAAGCGGAAGAGTTTTTGGGCGGAAGAAGGATTGACTTTTAACAAACCAAAATAACAAATGGCATTATGCAAAAGATTAAAACAGAACAGCCTTATAAACTTTATAGAAATATTATTAGTTAGAGAGAGTCCAAAAGCAAAAAACAGAGTAATACTTCTAATCATATTATTACTATTTGTTATTGTTTTGACAATTGTTGACCCTGGTTTATACCAATTGTGGAGTATTGGACTTATCATTATATGTATTCTTATCTATTTGCCTTTTCAACTTTATGATCCAAAACTAAAAGCCGAATACGAACCCGAAGTATCATATAAACAATTTAGAGATTATAAAAGTAATCAGTCAAAACTTCCAAAAGTCTTTAGAGATGAAGACACATTAATGCGTATGGATTATCACCAAGACATTGATTTTAATGTCAAAGTGGATTTGAACGCCATTTTTGGAGTGAACGACAAGTTGGTTATTAGTTACCAAAATTTCGGATATGAGAAGGAGAAAATGGAAGATGGTGACTATCTATTGGGGGTATCTCCTCATGGGGTATACTATGTAATCAAAAACCAAACAATAACCAAGACGAAAATCAACTTTAACGATATTGACACCATAGGCTTACTGGCTGTTGCCAATATCTATGTCATACATCTCATCAGTAAACAAAATGACGAAATAAATATTATTATTGACCAAATCGATTCTCTTTTGGTAAGTCCCGTCATGTTGTTCAATAGAATGTTGAAACTACTCGATGATTATATTCTGAACGGTGGAGTTGTTGCAAACCCTTCTTCAAAAAGAAGAGTTGTGGTTTCATCTGGAGTAGGCACAAGTTCAGGTTCAACCAGTGCCTCGACTCAAGACGCAACAAATAATAATAGAGTAATTGACCTTTCTTATTCAACGGGTGTACTGGAGGACATGAGGACAGCCACGTTTGTGGGATCAAACAGACAAATCGAAGTTGATGAGCACGTTACCTCTAAGGTGGTTAATGAATCACCCGATACCCCTGTAGTTAATAGACCCTCGAACGAAACAGTTTCGAATAGAAACATTGATTTAGATGACCTTATAGAATCACACATTACTGACGCTCATAGGGATTATAATGAAACAAAAACTCCACTCGTTCAACCAGTTCAAGTCTCCCAAGCAAGAACAGAAATCCCTCAGGATGAAACTCCTAAAGTAGAAAACCTTGAGATAGAAACATCAAAATCAAGTACTCCTGTGATAGAAACACCTGCGGTTGAGACTTCGAGAAATAAAACATCCCAAGTTGATGTTTCAGAGATAGGAACAACAAAACCAGAACAACCAAAGAAAAAAAGCAAAACTGGTTTAATCATAGGTGTTGTCTTGGCAGTAGTTTTAGTAATAGCCGTTGTGGCCTATTTCATGTTAAATAACAAAAAGCAAGAGCGTCTGTTAGCAGAAAAGGAAGCGTACTACGAGCAACAATTGGCCGAGCAACAGCGTATTCAAGAGGAACAACAAGCTTTGTATGAAGCAGAACTTGAGGCCCAAAAGACGCAGTTAGAAGAGCAACCGATACGTGTCTATTCCAACGCCTACGACGGCTACGTCAACATCCGCCAAACTCCCCAAAGCAAGGCTCCCATTGTGGGTGTGCTCCACAATGGTCCAGAAGGGGCCGTTCTGTTGGGCACAGAAGGCGAATGGAAAAAGATTGACTGTAATGGCATCGTAGGCTATGTTTATGAAAAGTATGTTCAAGACACGCCAACTGAAGTGTATGAATATTGGGGAATGTTAAGGAAAGACGCAAGTAATTACCGATTCACAGAAAGCGATTTGAGTCCGCTCACAGCAAAGGAATTAACCTATTTGCGTAATAGCGTGTATGCAAAACATGGCTATGTGTTCAACTCCCAGGAATTGAATAACTATTTCAAACGGATTAGTTGGTATCACCCGGATGCCAGCGTCACCGAAGCAGCCTTAAATAGTGTGGAAAGAGCGAATGTGGAGTTTATAAAAAATTATCAAGAACGAAACGGAAAGACTTACAAACCTCAGTGAGAATGTTTTATTTATTGTTTCTATTCCTTGTACCTCAATGCATCATCGCTCAAACCAACGACACGCTGAGGTATAAGGCTTTTTTGTTTGTTTCACGGCCCGTTCCCGAAGCAGTGAAAACCCGTATGCAAGGCAAGTCAATGCCCCAAACGGCCACAGTCAGCTACGATGAACTGCGCTATCTCACTGTTTTTCATTATGATTACGAGGGCACTATCAGAAAAGGTGAACTTGTTTGCAACAAAGCCATTGCAAAAGATTTGCTATTCATTTTCAGAGCACTGTTTTCAAGGGCTTACTCCATTAATAGCATCCGCTTGGTGGATGACTTCAATGCCGATGACGAGGCTTCGATGCAGGCCAACAACACCTCATGCTTCAATTGCCGCACTGTGGCCCACTCCAAAACACTTTCGAAACATGCTTTCGGCATGGCTGTCGACATCAATCCTTTGCAGAATCCTTACATCAAAGGCACCCACATTCAGCCGAAAACGGCAACGGATTTTGTGGACAGGACCAAAGATTTTCCACACAAAATTGATGAAAATGACTTTTGCAAAGAAGTGTTTGAATCGTATGGCTTCCAATGGGGCGGTCACTGGCTTAGCATAAAGGACTATCAACACTTTGAGAAAAGGAAATAGCATCCATTTCCCGCTAGAAACCAGCGAAATCCCGAAAAACAAGACAGATTTCGCTGGTTTTTGGCATACAAACCGAACTTTTTATCGGCTACCAACATGAAACCTATATCCATTTTGGATATTTTCCGTATTTTTGAAGCCGAAATTCTAAAGGTCGAAAAGAACGGAAAAGAAATAAACGGTTAAAATATCATCAAACTATAGCAGAGCTTTTTGCTCTTATTCCCTCGCTGTAAATCTGGGAAATTTGTCATACAGGGATAAGCAAGCAAAGGTTCATGCTTTTTGCGTGAATCTTGTTGTTTATGGTATGACGGGCATTCCAGAGCCTACAGCGACATAATGCAATGAATTCACGCATTTTCATTGCCCGCAGAAAAAGAGCCAAAGCACCAAGAAAGAGCAGGCAATGGAAAACAACGGTAACATCCACATCGGGCATCTCATCCGTGAGCAATTGAAGGCCGACCAGCGCAGCGCAAGCTGGTTGGCGCGTGAGATTGGCTGCTCGCGCAACCATCTTTACAAGGTGTTCCGCAAGTCTTCGTTGGATGGCGAACTGCTGCTCAGCATTTCCTTGGCCATGAATTTCAATTTCTTCCAGTACTATACGGCGGAGTTTATCGAAGGGATGAAAGCGCGGATAGGGTGATAAATAAAATCGTTATCTGTTGCGGGGTGTATGGGAGAACAACTAAAAATGCAG
>Ga0326514_10001699_pt1 | contig 14205 bp, 15 predicted proteins | sample 3_2548_0518_D_FD_203653 | JGI IMG/M metagenome (GOLD analysis project Ga0326514, IMG submission 203653) | Bovine rumen microbial communities from UC Davis, California, United States - 3_2548_0518 | ecosystem: Host-associated > Mammals > Digestive system > Stomach > Rumen | place: USA...
CCCAGATGGATACTTTGAGAATAATCCAGCATCTGCTGACTGGATTCAAAAAGTTCTTCCTCAGATGAAGCAGGGTCTCTACAGAGGTCGTGAAGATTTTGAATTTCTTAAAGCGTTAGATTCGGAGAAAGAATGAAAATCCTAATAAGTGGAGCACAGGGAACCGGTAAATCTACTCTTAACAGAAATCTCCTTAAACGATTCCCTGAATTTGTAAGTCTAGATAATCTTAGTGCGAAGTTCTTAAAATCCAAAGAAGATCTTAAAGACCCAGAGAAACTTAGAAAGTTTCAAGCGGAAGTCTCTACTTACTGTTTCTATAAGTACCTATGGACTGATAATTACATTAGTTCTAGGTCGTTAGCAGATGCTTATGCTTATAATAAGTTCTCTTATCTTAACACTAACGATAATCGTTATAAGATCTTTATGGATCTTAGTTTAGATCTAGCACGAGACTTCGATAATCCCGAATGCGTAAATATCTTTATCCCGAAGATGTTTAAACCAAAGTCAGAACTCTTAAGATCCGGTAACGAAGAGTTTCAAGACACGATAGATTCGTTTATAAAAGAGTTTAACACGTTATCGGGTCTTGAAATATACACAGTTAAGTCAAACGATATTAACGAACGTGTAGAAGAAGTCTCTGAGTACATTAAAACGAGATTATAATATGCAACTATCCCACGAATGTCCCATCTGTATGATGGAGTTAGTTTCTAAATACATAGATTTTAACTACTACTTAGATGTTCTGATGTTAGACCGAGATTATAATCGGTTTATGAACAACGGTAAACGAATATATCTCGATTGTTCGTTATACGAAAGAACTAGACAGCGAAGTATAGAACCTCTTGATGAAGGTATCTACAGAGCACTCTTCGAGAAACTTTCAAAACATTCGGAGACGTTTATAGTTGTTCCTGATAAACACGATTCCTCCGAATACAATATCTCTAAAGTTCAGGAATACGCAGATACCAAGAACAAGATTATAGCAGTTCACGGAAAAGATCTAAACGATTACATCTCGTGTTTAAAGTACTACATAGAGAACGAAGATGGGATTATAGCGTTATCCGCAGGAGATTCTTTCTGTGATTACACGACAAGAACCAGAGTTCTTGAAAAGGTAGATGTAAAAGGAAGGAAAATCCACTTGTTCGGATTAGTTTCTCCTAAAGAAATATACGCTTTAAAAGACGTTAAAGATGTCGTGTATTCTATGGATACATCATTACCGGTAACGTGTACGTTAAAGGGTCTAAAGATACAAGATGTTACGGAGAAACCGAGGATTATTATCTTCGATGAGTTTGACAACGAACACTACTACGAGAGTAATTTACTTATAGATAATATAATGTTTATGAGAGACTTCTATGGTCTTTCAACGAGTTAGAAGCGTCTAAGGAACTAGAGTGAAATTCATCGATATAGACGGAGTTTTAGGAGATTTCTTCGGGTGGGCATTAGATAAAATACCCACGACAAATGACTGTATAGAATCCGCAGTAAAGTTCTACAAGGAAGCGTTTCTAGATTCTAAAGTACTAGAAGAGAATCTCTATCTTCTTTCAGGAGAATATCGTCTCTTAAGTAGTCTTCCTAGTATAAAACACATTCTAGAGTATACTACCGTTGATAACGTAGACGAGATCTTATACACGTTTAAAGAAAACAAACTAAAGTTTACTGATAAACTAGGTGTTAGCCGTTCTAACGTTATTATTCTTAATAGTTCCGTAGAGAAGATTCTTTATGCTAAAGGAAACATTCTCTACGATGACTGGTATAAGAACATTCAGAACTGGGAACTTGCGGGTGGTACTGGATTTCTTGTTAAGTCTTAAACGATTATAGTCTATATAACAACGTCTAAGACGTTTAACATCTTTATAACATTTCTTTAACATCTTTATAACATCTAGAATCTCTTTAACTTTCTCCAAAAGTCCATTATAATATATCTAAACGGAGGAACTATGAAACTCTTTGAAACTGCATACCAAGATAAGTTTAACTATTACGAAAGATATTTTAATACTGAGACTAACAAATCAGAAACAGAATCAATAGATAATAGGTTTGAATACTTTATACCATACTCAACCGGAGAATTTAAACTAATCACTGATCAAACTCTAAATGTAACGAGATTAGAGGGTTCTTCAAAACAAGCTAGAGGAAACATCGGAGTAACTCCTCCCATCTATAAACATATAAGAGATCATTACTGGAAAGAAGGAAGTTACAATCTTAGTCCACGTATAATCTATCTTGATATTGAAACAAGAGCTCTAGGAGCACCTGATCCGAAGAATGCTCCTGAACAGATAATTCTCATTCAGATGTTAGATACTAAGACTAATCAGGTTATTGTTCTTGGTCTAAGACCTTGGCAATCAGAACCTGACTACGAGCAGGAATATCCCGTAAAGTACATTCGTTGTAAGGACGAGATAGATCTTCTCTCAACGTTCTTAAAAGTCTTCAAGGTTCTAAATCCAGTTATAATCTATGCGTGGAATGGTGAGGGATTCGACTTTCCTTATCTTTATAACAGACTAAAGAAACTCGGGTTAGACCCAAATAAACTCTCTAACTACGGACAGTGTAAACTCGATTATATAGAAGACATCAGGACTCACCGTTCGCACTACAAACTAACAGCACCTGGGCATTACTACTTAGACTCGATAGAGGTTTATAAGAAGTACATTTTCGCTCCGAGACCTTCGTACTCACTTGACACGATTGCGAAGATTGAAGTCAGATCAAACAAAGTAGAACACACGGAGTTCCCTACGTTTGACTCGTTTTACACGGGAGATAAGTACACGATTAACGAAGAACCATATAAAGAACGAATAAGAGAACAGATAAGACAGGGTTATATAAAACAATCTAAACTAAAACCAGGAACCGATGAATACGATAAAAACCGTGAAGACATTATAAAGAACATACATTTTCAATTCGTGTATTACGGCGTTATGGACGTTATTCTCCTTAGAAAGATAGATGAGAAACTGAACTTATCGAAGATTCTCGTTAACGTAGCAAAGACTATGGGTGTTCTATACAACGATGTTCTAGGTACGGTGAAACCTTGGTCTCAGTACATAAGTAATATGGCTTATTCTGAAGGACTAGCAATGCCTAAGATGGAAGAGCACGAAGGAGACCAGTATGAAGGAGCATTTGTTCGTGAACCTGTAAAGGGACGACACAAATGGGTAATGAACTTTGATGTTAACTCGATGTACCCGCAGTTTAGTATTTCAGGGTTTGGAATGTCTCCTGAAACACTTGTTACCAAAGCAAAAATGCCAGCAGATCTTAGAGAAGTAGTTTTACAATACTTTACTGATAAAACAGACCAAGAAATCCTGGATACTCCTCAGGAAGTCTGGGATAAGGTTACTCCATTATTGAAAAAGTACAACTTCTCGTTAACCGCTAACGGAAATTGTTTTAGAAGAGATGTAGATGGAATTATTCCGAGATTAACAAACAAGATCTACGATGGTCGTAAGATAGACAAGAAGACTGAAGCTAAGTACGAAGAGAGAGCTATTCTAATAGAACAGATATTAGCTAAGAGAGGTATTACAGATCTTTAGGAGTTCATTTTAATTAAACATAAACTTTCTAAACTTAGTCTAAGATATATTATAATAATAAACAAAAAGGAAAGGATATGAAAGACCCTTTAGAATACACTGAAGAAGAACTTAACCAACTCTCCAACGAAGAGTTAAAAGAACTAAGATTAAAAGCACTGGATAACGAAGATAAGTTCCATAACGAACAATGGACAAAGAAGATTCTTATTAACGCTTTGTACGGTGCAACTGGTAACAAGTTCTTTAGTCTTTATAACAGAGACTTTGCTAGCTCAATAACTGCTAACGGAAGAGTGTTCATTCAGCAGACTGCTAACAGAATTAGAGAGCGGTTACAGGAGTTATGTCCGTGGGATAAGGAATATATAAACTACGGTGACACAGACAGCTTTTTTGCAAACACTTTGGTCAAAACTGACCAAGGAAGTTTGCATATTTTTGACCTCTATGAAAACTCTAATGGACGAGAAGTTGAATACAAACCTGGAAAGTTCTTTAAAGAAGTTAAAGATCTTAAAGCACTTTCAGTAAGTAAAGATTTTAAACCTGAATATAAACCAATCAAATACGTTATGAAACATACAGTTAAGAAACGTTTATTCAAAGTTAAATGTAACGGAAATGAGGTTGTAATCACTAATGACCATTCAATAATGGTTAAACGAGATAATGAACTTATAGAAGTTAAACCTTTTGAACTCACTCAACTATTTAACACTGATAGTCTTATAATTGCTAATGAAGATTCTCTAGGATTCTATAGTACTAGAAACTTTGAAATCGAAGACCTCGGTGTTCAGGAAGAGACAGTCTACGATATAGAGGTCGAAGATAATCATAATTTCTTCGGGAATAACATTCTTTTGCATAACTCAGTTTACTACACAGTAGAACCGTTAGTAGACAAGTACTTAGAATCACATCCTAACGCAGATATCGAAGAACTTACAAACTTTTGTGATTCGTTAGCTAAGAAAGTAATCCAACCGGTTATCGACAAAAGTATTAACGATGTCGCAGAACGTTTTAACGTTAAAGACCCTTCTAGAATGAAGGCTAAGGTAGAAGTTATCTGCGATGTGATGATTAACTGTGCTAAGAAGAAGTACTATGCAAGAGTTCGAGATGACGAAGGTGTTAGGTTTCCTTTAGACAATCCTCACATCAAGATAATGGGTCTTGAATTAGCTAAGAGTACAACTCCTCAGTGGGTTAAGGATACTATATCCGAAGCTATTCCTATTCTCTTCGACAAGGGTGAAGCTGAGTTAAAGCAGTGGATTAGAACTGTCAAAGAAAACTACACGAAGGCACCTTTAGTAGATATTGCTCAGATAGGAAAAACTAATAGTTTAGACTACAAACTATCAGATAAAGGAATTCCTATAGGAGCTAGGATAGCTATTGTGTATAATAACTTTGTAAAAGCTAATCGTTTAGAAGGTTCCTTTAGTCTTATCGAAGAAAGAGAAAAGTTTAAGTTTCTTAGACTAGTAAAAAACAATCCTTTCAATTCTGATGCTTGTGCTTTTATGGATAAAGCATTTGCTGAAGAGTATCTAAGACCATACATAGATTACGATACTATGTTTGAGAAGACCTTTTTGTCTAGCTTAGACCTGATGTGTAGTTGTATGGGATACGATGTGTTTGAGAAGGTTATTACCTTAGATTTATGGTGATTTATGGATTTTAAAACTTACATTAGTTTTCATATAGAAAATCTCTTAGATGAACTAAAGAACGAAGACTTTGATTGTGTCTTAGGAGTTCTTAGAGGTGGTTATATTCCTGCTGAGATAATCTCAAGAGCGTTTAACAAACCTTTATGTCTTATAAGACTTTCAAGTTATTCTAATCGTGAGCGTTCTGAGATTAAGGAATTAGGTTCTATAGGAGTCCCTAAGGGAAAAATTCTTATTGTAGATGACTTGATTGATTCTGGAGAAACACTAAAATATCTCTTAGAGAAGTATCCAAATAGTAAAACAGCAGTTATCTTTAACAAAGATGTTAAACGAGATATAGAACCTGATTTCTATTCAGTAAAGGTAGGTAATGAATGGATAGTACAACCTATGGAGGTCTATGATGATTATTTCAAATCCTGAGTGTAGTTCTAAGGTTCAGGGAAAGTTCCTTGAACAACCGAATGCTTTTGATATCTACATAGATAGAGTCTATGCAATAGGACCTGAAGAGTTTAAGCTAGATGCTAACGATTCTAAGACTTATCGAAGCTCCTTAAAGATAGAACCTGATTCTGATGGTTTTTGGCTTTTAAGACCAGGTGCGTACGAAGTAATCTCAAGTTGTTCTGTTGAAGTCTCGGACTCAGAATGTGGATACGTTAGAACAAGAAGCACTCTTCTTAGAAATGGGTGTATTATTCAAAGTGGTCTTTATGACTCAGGGTTCAAGGGTAAGGTCGGGTGTATTCTTATCGTTACTTCCGGGAACTTTAGAGTACAGAGAGGTTCTAGAATCGCTCAGTTTATCCTGATGACAGGAGTCAAAGCTAAGAAGATCTACAACGGTTCTTACGGTCAAGATTCTAACTTTGACCTGAATAGATATATCTAAGACTCTTAAATATCGTTAGACACAAAAACGTCTAACGATAAATCTTGTCTGTTTCTCCCAGTATTCTAACAACCCATCTATCTCAGAGATATACCCGTTATTGTCTACTGAGTCTCTTGCCTTTTCTAGGTTATCTACTATCTTAGAGCAAAGCATTTCTGCGAGTTCAAACAAATCTCTACTAGCGTTAATATCTTGAGTTCTTATATAAGAACCTTTAGATTTGTTTAAACTAAACGGAACTGCTATTACTCCATCTGAGAGTCCTGCGTAGATCTCTAAGACTACATCTATATCTTCCTGAAGCTGTTTGTAGAACTCTTCGAAGAGTTCGTGTGCAGTAAGGAAAGATTCTCCGAAACTATTAACGTGTAAAAAGATAAAGTCGTTTCTTATCGTGTTAAGGTCTAAACAGACTTCTTCTAACGAGTCTAAGTTCATATATACTCCTATAATTTTTATATGTATTTATAAATTAGATGTACTAGACTAAGTATAAGTTTAATAATAAATACTTAAAAGATATTTATATAGGGTTTGAAATGGATATAAATCAAGTCTTTACACCTGAAATAATAGAGTATTACAAAACAAACAAATCAGAGATAACTAAAGAGCTATTAGACCAGTTAAGAAATTCCGGGAACGAGGGAAAACAGATCGCTTTGGATATCCTTGATACAGAAAAATCAGAGGATAACTATTACCTAGATGCTTTCGGGAACAAAATCTCATTCTTGGGTGATCGCAATCTCAAAAAGGCATTCACTCAGATGAAACTGTCCCAGATACACATTGATGAAATCAAGAGGTGTTCTGAAGACCTTAACTACTTTATGGATAACTACATAAAGATCAGAACTAAGAAAGGTTACGACTTTGCCGAACTTAGAAGCTACCAGCAGAGGTTTCTTGATGTTCTTAATTCTGACTCCGAGTCAATTGTTGCGATGCTTGGAAGACAATCGGGTAAGTCTGTAACCGTTGCGATCTTTATGGCTTGGCACTTTAACTTTAACCATAATCTGAATATCGGCATATGTGCGAACAAGGGATCTCTAGCCAGAGAATTCCTGAACAACATCAAGGAAATGTTTTACTCTATTCCAATGTGGATGAGACAGGGTATCACGAGTTGGTCTAAGAGCACTATAGAATCAGAACTCAAAATGCGTGTTCTGACCGATGTTCCAGGTGAAAATTCATTCAGAGGCTTCTCCATATCATTATTATGCGTAGACGAGACGGGATGGATCCCTCCTGATAAGTTCCACGCTTTAATGGACTCCCTTTTACCATCCCAAGCAGCTATGTCTTGGAAGAAAAATATCTTTATCAGCACTCCAAACGGTATGAACCATTTCTATGACTTAGTTGAAGGTGCTAGAAGACGTAAAATCCTTTACGGACAAACTAAAGAACAGCTAGATTCACTAAAGAATGTTCTAAGCGTAAAACAAGTCGGAGATTCTTACGATGTAACCGTTGACGAACCTTCAAACAACCACGCACTCTTCGAGATGGACTGGCGAGAGGTTCCGAGATACAACTCTAAGGGCGAACGCTTAGATCCCGAAGAATTCCGCAAAGACGTTGAGACTAAGTACGGTAAAGTTTACTTTGCACAGAACTTTGCGTGTGTTACCGGAGATACAAAGATTAAAGTTTCAGATTTTGGAGAAGAAAGAGAATTTACAGTCGAAGAGTTTTATGAGGTATTATATGGATAAACGAGAAGTTAACTGTCTACAGAAGTATGGTGTTTCTCATCCAATGAAGTTAGAGTCTGTAAAGGAGAAACGAAATAGTACTTGTCTTGAAAGGTATGGTGTTCCAACACCTCTCAGTAGTCTTGAGTTAAGAGAAAAAGCAAAGGAAACGAGTTTAAGAAAGTATGGTTCAGAGTTTTATTCGAGTTCAGAAGAAGGAAGAGAGAATATTAGACAATCTCATAAAAAAGAGATGAAGTATAGTGGTGATTTTTACTCAGAGCAAGAAGTGAAAGATTTTTGTCTAGATATAAATCCTGAATATTTAAAATCTGGAGGTTATAGGACTCTTATAAAAGACGATAAAAAAATGTTCTTTTCAATTTTAAACTATTCGCGTCAGATAGATTCTTGTAAAGGAGTAACCTTTAGAGCAAGAGTGTGTTTTCTGCAAGGAAAAGTAAGAGAGTTCAAGTGTCCTGAGTGTGGAGAATTTTTCCATTGGAGTAGTTGCGAGTTTATCTTTAAGATGAAGAGATCTGACAAACATTTTAAGAATAAATGGGATTTAGAGTATTATACTAGATATTATGGAGAAAGTGAAGGTCTTAAAAAATATAACGAATATCTTAAGAGAAGAGAGGAAGGAACTGAGAAGACAAAGAAGATGAAGGTTAATTCTAAACAGTTCTATATTAATAAGTACGGTGAAGAAGAGGGAACTAAACGATATCTAAAATCCGTAGATAATAGACTTTCAAAGTCGAAAAACTCATTCTCTAAAGAATCACAAGTTTTCTTTGATAGATTAGTTATAGAGTGTAAACTTGATAGAAATAAATGCTTCTATGCGACAAATAATGGTGAGAAAACGTTTCAATTAGATGAAGAGTATAGTAAAAAGTTAAATCAGTCGGTTGTTAGACCGGATTTTGTTGTTGGAAATAAGATAATAGAGTATAACGGTGTCTACTGGCATAAAAATAGCTCGGAGAAAGATTTTAATAAGAAATGTTTTTTAGAGAGTCTAGGATTTGAGGTTCTAACGGTATGGGAAAACGAAGACCTAGAAACTTCGTTAAAAAGATGTAAAGACTTTATCAATAAAGATAGATTCCTGATTAAAACTCTAAACGGATACTCTCCGTTTAGTGGTATTAGAAAGTTAACAGTACCGAAAACGTTAAAGATCTTCTTCGATAACGAAAGTATAGAAGTCTCCGAAGACCACAGATTTGTAATCTTTGGAAAAGAGGTTTATGCTTACGAACTTAAAGTAGGAGATACACTACAAACAGAATTAGGAACTTCCGTAATAACGAAGATAGAAATCCTCGAAGATCAAAAAGATGTCTATGACGTTCTCGAGACAAAAGACCATACTTATATAACGAATAACGTAGTCTCTCATAACTGTGAATTTATCGGGAGTTCTTATACACTCCTAAGTAAAGAATCTTTACAATCGTTAAAACCTAAAGAACCTATAGACGTCTTAGATAAAAAACTTCTTATCTACGAAGAACCTATAGATTCTCATAAGTACATTATGGGAGTTGACCCTGCAAAGTCAGGTGCTGACTCGTTTAGTATTCAAGTCTTAGATGTTACCACCTTTCCCTTTGTCCAGGTAGCGGCAGCTAAGCTTCCTGACGAGAACTTTCAAATAATGCCTGCTAGACTCTACGACTGGGGAGTCTACTATAATACTGCTTTTATGATAGTAGAGAACAACGAAGGAGCAGGTACCTACGCTAATGTGATCCTGTTTAATGACTTAGAGTATGAAAACCTGTACTTTGAAAGAACCTTTGGAGTTTATAAACACGACTCTAAGACTAAAGTAGAACCTGGATTTAGAACTAATCAAAGAAACAGAAATCTTATCTTAGATACCTTTAAGCAGTTAGTTGATAACAAGAAGCTAGTCATTAACGATGCTAACACTATTAAAGAACTAAACACCTTTGTTCTAAAGAACAACAAGTACCAAGCAGACGATGGGTGCCACGATGATATGGTAATGGCTATGTGTGTAGCTCTAGCTCCTTTTGCTGATGTAAAGAACTTCGATAACTTTGCTGAGATGATTTCTAGGATGTACAGTGATTCAGAGCCAGTTAAGTTTACTGATTATCTGTGCTTAGGAAACTTTGATGACTTCTCAGATGACGAAGTACAACCTGAAGAGTCCTTAGTGTTTGGAAGACCTGTCATTAACCCGTGGAGTTTTTAGTTAAACTAAAACTTTTGACAAACTCTTAGACTACTTATATAATGAAAGTATGCTTAAACTTGTTTACACACTAAAGAAAGAAGAGTTCTTAGAGTACTTAAAGAAACTCAATCTTGACTCTAAGGACTTCGTGATGGTCCTTAGAGGTAAGTACTTTACTCCTAACGGGCTGTACTTTCTCTCTAAGAAGATCTCTAAGTTAGCAGGCTTAGACTCTGAGGAAGTCTTTTGTGTTCTCTCTAAGAGATATTTTGAGAAGATCTATAAATACGTTAAAACTTCATAGAAAACAAAAAGGGTTAAACAATGAAATTTAGAAGATTAAACGAAGACACTGTAAGTGATTGCTGGCCGTTCTATGACCTTGATGTTCCCTTTAGATTCTCTAACATCAAGTGGAACAAGTACGAGGAAGAAGATTACGAAGGATGCTGGTGGAGTTCAGTAGACTTTAAAGGAAAGTACATTCAAGGAACTCTTGTAGCTACCAAAGAACCGATGTTCTGGCACGTTAAAGCTACAAACGTAACCATAGCTCCTGAGAAGAAGGATTTTGGTTACGAAGGATTTAGAGGTGACTTAGCTGGCTTAGACCACGAACTTACTGTTCTTAAGCAGATCGTAACAGATATGTGCTAAGTGTTAGTGTGCTTAGAAGAAACCGCTAACAAAAGTTGGCGGTTTTTGTTATCTTTTTAGAAAAAATAGTTGACACTTAAACATAAGTTTTATATAATATAAGTACAAAGATAGTTCAAAAGGAGATTTTAGGAACACTTAGCAGGAGAATGCGTCAGCACCGAAAAGCTAAGAGCACTTACTGAGATAGAGGTTCGAGTCCTTTAATCCAGGTTAGGGTCTGAGTGAGATAATGCGAAAGCAAAATTGCCCTTAGTATCTCCGTGACGAATAGACTAAGTAAATAGGTAACGGTTCGAGTCCGTTTAAGTGTTCCTAAAGAATCTTTAATGGAGAAAAGAGATGAGATTTAGATTAGCATTTGCCTCAAAAGCCTTAGCTGATATAGACTATGCTAAGAGGAACTTAACTAACTTTGATCTCTACAAAATCACTGAAGAGAAGAGACCTGGATATAGCCTGCTTTTTATAGAGTTCAATACTCTCGAAGAGCTCTTAAGATTTGTTAGGTTTGAAGGACAGGTTATCTTAGACGAAGACATTCTTAGAGTGTACGATGATAATGTAGAGTAACGTTAAGCTAAAATCGCGGGGTGTTGAAAAGGTATCATTGAAGTCTCATAAGCTTCAGTCCAGGGTTCGAATCCCTGCCCCGCAACCATTTTGAAACCTGTAAACACAAGAAAAAGGCTTTAGAAACACCTCAGAGGTGTGTAAAAGAGTTAATCGCCCGTCAAAGGGTAATGCGTAAAGATACGAGTTTAAACCTTGCCCGGGTTAAGGGTTTAAAAAGTATCTCAGCAAAAGTGGTTAACTTGAATAGCCCCAGACGAGGTGTTCCTAAAGCGTTTTGAAAGGGTTGAAAAGAAATGAAATTTAGATTAGGCTTTGCCTCAGATGGAAACGCAGACTTAGAAAAAGCTAAGTCGTTGTTAAAAGGGACTTACAGAATCTCTGAGGACTCTGAACTTAGAATAGAGTTCAAGACTCTAGAGGAGGTTTTAGAGTTCGTGAGATTGAACTACAATGTTGTGATAACAGCAGAGCCTGCTGTTATCGTGTACGACGACTGGTTAGAGGTACACTGAGAGCATATGAACCCATGGAAGAAGAAAGTGCTAGAGGACGGAGGAATCCACCTAGAACTGTTCATTACCAGAAGGTGCAATATCAAGTGTAAAAATTGCACTTTCTATTGTAATATCAACAAGTCAGAGGACGAAGTACTGTATCCTCTGGAGCAAGTGGAGAAAGACCTGGGGCATCTGGCCTCGTTGGGCGTTAAGCTAAAAAGCGTAACCGTTATGGGTGGTGAACCTACAATGGTAAAAAATTTAACGGATTACCTGTACGTGGTGCGGCGGCAAGCCGATCCTGAGCACTTGAGTGTCTTCACCAACACAGTCTCGCTTGCGAATCTGTGCAACGGTGCAGGAGTTAAGGCCCTGAGAGAGACCAGAACTGCGATCACGTACACGAAGTACAGCCGGTACTTCCAAAGCGGAGCTAAAAATCTCTCGTACCTGAGTGGTTTCGGGATCCCTGTTACGTGTTCTGGCGACCTAAAATACAAAACAATGCACGATAACGCCGTTCAGGGTGAGTTCGATAAACTGACCTTACTGCCCTGTGATTCTGGCGGTGCCAAAGGAGAAGAGCATTTCCTGAAATGCGAGTGCGACATACTGTCGTTGTGCAACGGTCGGATATACACCTGCGGCAGGAGTCTGAACATAAAATATCTAAACAAAAGATTCGGATTTAGCTACCCTGAGGACAGTTATATCGAGGTCAGTTCCCTCACTTCAGCCGATGAGCTGTTCGCCTTCAGTACAACGCCAGGAAAACTGTGTTCGTTCTGTGCTAATGTAGACCCGGCTAATGCCAGGAAGGCTCCGTGGAGTCAAGAGCCGGCAGCGATAACAGACTACGTTGATAAATAGGGTTAGTCTGTTATCGTGTACGACGACTGGTTAGAGGTACACGAATGAGGTTTAAAGAGTTCGAGTATTTGTCTGAGATAGTCACAACGAGGCTTTTAGCTAAGAATTGTTAGCCTAGAGGATTAAGTATAGTGTAATAAGTAGCACGCTAGGCTAACCTTACGATGTCGAAAGACTAAAACAGAAATCAAGTGTATCATTTCTGTCTCTTGTTTGGATACACTACAGATTACAGGGGTATCGCCAAGTGGTAAGGCAACGGGTTTTGATCTCGTCACACGCTAGTTCGATCCTAGCTACCCCCGCCAGTTTACTCGGACACTAGAGAGTTAGTTATCTAGTGCGAAAAAACCGTGAAAAAGGTTTTAAACGACTAGCCGTTTAAGACCTCGCAAACGAGTTTAACGGAAACGTATGTTAACTTAAGGTCGTTTTCAGTTTTGGTTTGCGTTTTAAGATCTGCGTGTAGCTCAGTCTGGTAGAGCGCCTGTTTTGGGTGCAGAAAGTCAGGAGTTCGATTCTCTTCACGCAGACCATTTTTGCCTCGGTGGCGTAATCGGTAGCCGCCCCGGATTTAAAATCCGGTGGATCTTGAAAATCCGTGAGGGTTCGAGTCCCTCCCGAGGCACCAATTAGGCCCGATAGTTTAATCGGTGAGAACAAACGACTCATAATCGTTAAGATATAGGTTCAAATCCTATTCGGGCCACCACTTTGAGCGTGACTTAGACCCTGCCTGAACTCTGAGAGTTCTACGTATTCTAAGCCCATCAGAGGCTAGTGATAGCCTTACTAACACGGTGCGACGTTGTACACTGATAACTTTCAGTCAGTGTGTTTCCCGTGTCACTTGCAAAGAAAGACTCTTTTCCGGAAAGAGTGGACAGGTCTTTCAGAAAGTCTTTATCCTGTCTTTTTGTGCTGGAGTATCTCAATGGTAGAGTGACGGTTTTGTACTCCGTTAATGTGGGTTCGATTCCTACCTCCAGCACCACTTTGGACTCTTAACTTATCAGAGTTCGAATCTCTGAGAGTCTAGAACTTTCAGGAACCTCTTCGCCCTTCTACAACCAGTCAATCTTCTCAGAGGGAGTTCCTGAAAGTTTCTAAGTAAGTATAAATAACTACAAACTGAGGTAAGTATGAAGTTTAAAGACCTAAACGAAGCTAATGAAGAAAAGCTCTTTGTAGTTAAAGTAACAGACTTAGAGTACAAGGGAATTGAGTACGTTAGAACACTGAACTGTAGTTCAGCATTTCCTCTTACTCCGTTACTGAAAGAAGCACTTCCTGTTACAAAGGACGAGTGGGAACACTGTGCTCTCAGAGAGAAGCTTGCTGAGAAGACTTTCTGGAAGAGACTTTCTTGGGGAAGTGATGAAAAGCCTAAGTACAGATTTACTCTTATTAAATATATTCCTAACGCTGAGGACTTGATTCCTGTTTACGTTCAGGTAACC
>Ga0326514_10001701_pt1 | contig 14198 bp, 13 predicted proteins | sample 3_2548_0518_D_FD_203653 | JGI IMG/M metagenome (GOLD analysis project Ga0326514, IMG submission 203653) | Bovine rumen microbial communities from UC Davis, California, United States - 3_2548_0518 | ecosystem: Host-associated > Mammals > Digestive system > Stomach > Rumen | place: USA...
AACTCGACGTCAGTCCATTACCTTTCCTGATTGTAGCTTAGATAACAAGAGGGTAGAAGTATAACTGGCTGCTACCTTTTCTACCTAACTTTAGAGTAGCAATATAATCAACCAAGAACTCGACCCTGGAACAATAATTTCGGGGTTTGTTTATGAATAGTCAGGTTTGCCTGTTGTTAGTGTAGCATCGGGCTTCGGCATATATCATTTAGGTAAAAAACTTGTTCAGAAGCGTCGGTATAAAGTCGGTATAAAATACCCTTTGAATGCCTCGAAAACCATTGATTTCAGTGCATCTGCCATTTAGCTATGTGGAGTGCCGTGACATACGAATAGTACTTTTATCTTGGTTATAATTTGCCTTTCAATTCGGGCTTATAACTCATCTATCATTAAGAAATCTTTAAGTTTATAGTGATATACCGTACTTGTTGAATAATCTATATCATCATTTGTTATGATAATCTTCTTTATTGAGTTATCAATGTTTGAGAACGCAGAGAATTCTCTTTCATAGGACTTGTCTTCAGCAACAGAATATGCAACCTGGATCAAATATGTCTTACTATCTTTTTCTGCTCTGAAATCTATCTCTCTGCCTTTATTATCATATACGGTAACCTCATAACCCATGAACAGCAGTTCGTTAAGAACAATGTTTTCCAGATTATGTGTAAGATCATATCTGGTTCCGGGAACTCGGATACTGTTCATAGAGACATCTTCATCATAAAGCTTGTAATAATAATTCAGTTTAGATTTAGCTTTAGGAGAGTAAAGCGCGACATCCGCTATAACATATGCTTCCTTAAGATATCCCAGATATTTAATAACGGTCGGAACTGAAACTGATATGTTTTTCCCTTTCATGTAATCCGATATTGACTTTGCACTGAAGATACGAGCGTTAGATATCAGTATATAATCTACTATTCTTTCAAACTCTTCCTTTTTGCGTATCTTATAACGGTTTTCAAGGTCGTTATATACGATCGTATCGTTCAGATCGTTGAGATAGCGTCTTTTGGCATCAATATCATCTACAGAAAGCGCGGCAGGGAAGCCGCCCCAGACAAGATAATCGGATATGCTGTATTCCTTACCGTTCTGTCTTGCATATTCCAGGATCTCCTTATATACGAAAGGTCTTACCCGGAATGATATATACCGTCCCGATAATTCTTTGGTGAACTCTTTTGATAAAAGTTTGGAATTGCTGCCCGATATAAAGACCGAGCAATTCTTCAATCTCAAAGTACGGCAAGCTTCATTCCATTCTTTAACATTCTGTATCTCGTCAAGGAACACATACAGTTTTTCTTTTTTTATACACTTATCGACATAGTCGATAAGTGAATCAGCATCAGGAATCAGGTTTCTTGTCGGCTTAAGATCAAAGTCAAGAAAGAGGCAAGGCTTACCTGCCGCTTTTATCTCATCCTGAACCTGTTCCATGATGACGGATTTTCCGCACCTTCTTATTCCGGTAATGATCTTGATCAGATCACTATCGTAGAATGGCCGGATCTGCTTTAGATAGTGTTCCCGTATTACCATGTGGATACCTCAAGTGTTGTAGGGTCAGGATAATTCTACTTTAAGATTTTTCTGCTGTCAACAAAATCTTAAAGTAGTATTTAAAGATTTTATTGTTAACGGCAAAATTTTAAAGTAGCATTTAAAGCGGATGCATTAGTCTAGTACATTATTAGGTATGTATATACAGAAAGCCCCCGGTTGAGCTGTCAAATCCAATGGAAATCGACAGAACAGGACTATAGTGTCAACTAATCAACAGCTAGAGCTGTGATTATTGATTGTATTGCGGTTTGGTTGCAATGATAATCATGTTGTCCAACAAAAACTGTCACGGAGGAAACATTAATGAAAAAAGATATGCCAACACTTAACCTTGCAGAAGAACTCGGTTTGGAAGATATCAGTCTTGTTAGCGGCGGAACTGCATTTACAGCAGGAAACTATAACTACAACTATCACCTAAGTCATCCAACTTCATGTATAAAATGTCTGAAGGAAGGATATTTCACAGGCGAGGAAAGAGAAGACTATTTTTTCTTTGATTTGTTCTCTAAACATCAGCTTAGGTACAGATGTGATGACTGCAATAATGAATGGTGGGTATACGGTGAATGACATGACAGTATAGATTTTTTTTCGCAGCCCGGCACATTACAGTACCCGGCTGTATAATTCAGAAACCGATATCGATTTCTAATTCTGGATTATAACCAACAAAGAACATGAGGGACTGTCTCAGAATAGATGAGATGGTCCCTGTTTATTTGGTATGGATCAAGGCTTACCTCAGAGGTTTGCCAACAGGTTTTCGAAAAGTCGCAGCAGTAAGTTATAACGAGATCGTCAGACTGATAGAAGAGCTGTCGATGAGGCTCTGAAAACGACAGATCTTATAAGCTTCAAGCAAAGGCATCCGAATACATTCAGGTAATATATTTGTTCGACATAAAGCCGGCATAAGATTCCCGTTGAACGACCCGATCTTTATGGTCCATATTCAGTAAAAGTAACCGCATCGCTGTTCTCGAAAACCGGTTTGTCTTTAGCCTTCTTCAGATAAGTATCGAAAAACTCCAGGTGAATGCCGCACACCGTTTTATGGGCAGTATCGGGATCCAGTTTTCCCATCTGTGATTTAAGCGGTATGACATGCTTCAGATCCGAGAACCCCAGATGCTGCATGTCACGTAATACGGCATGGTATGCGATGTTTTTATTCTTAACAAACGCAACCGTAACAGCTGTTTTATTCGCTTCACAGTTCATCTGTAGAAATGGTGTCGTTATCACCTTGCCATCGTGGTTTCCGAAGAGACCGCCATCTATATTTATACCGCAGGTAAAAGTCTCCGGTTCGTCTTCGCAAAGGGCATAGGCTGTCGCCCCTCCAAAGGAATGTCCTGTAACGCCGATCCCGTTGGCGAAGTCGATCCTGCCGGAATAATTTTCCTTAAGATACTTTAACGCAGCCTTCGTATCCAGTTCCCATTCCGGGATCCTGTCAATCAGGAACCTGTTATATCTTTTTTGCATTGCATCAAATCTTTCCCACAGTTCTTCGTTTGTGCCTTTGGCTTTCTGAAGTTTCAACAGGGCAATGGTGGAAGGGAGAAACGGCGAATACACTTTTGATGAGAGTCCCTTTGCCTGTTTATATACTGTTCCGTCATCGAGCGTGGTTACCATCCCTTCATAAGGATGTCCTACGGATGCCACGATGTAGCCATGCGAAGCAAGCTCGATCAAAAGATATGTATTAGCTTCCAAAAACGAGCTGTAACCGTAATTAAACAGAATAAGAGGAAAACGTCCGCCCTCAATAAAGGGGGCATTCTCATAGCATTCAGAACGGTTTGTTCCGTCACTTTCCACCTTCTCGTAGTTAATCGGAACATAAAAGTTCTTCCTGATGGCGCTGATAGTCGCCTTGCTCATGTAACGCGCCTTGGGAAGCCCATGGGCAGACTCCTTTGAGACCGGATAGTATACTTTCACCGGAATGGATCTCTTAGTACCGATGGCGTTATACATTTTCTCTTCGCGGTCGTTATATACCGTATAAGAAAAAGTGCCCACGGCATATTCGCCGGTCGGCATGGGCTTATTGATCTTATTTTTTTTCATCGATTTTTCCTCCGAATAATAAAATGACCGATCTGGCAAGAGTTCTGAAAAGAACTTTGGGTTCAATCTTTGCTCCATAGCTGTCGGACCCGTAATTAGCCTGCAGTATGCAAAGCTTCTCAATGCCCGAAAATGCCGCAGAGATGAAAACACCTATCTCTTCAGGTGTGCCGTTCATTTTGTATCCCTGTTTCATGGCAGCTTCCACCATTTTAGGGAAGATATAAATACCTATTTTCTCAGTGATGCCTTGCCCTGCAGCGCCTTCCATGATCTTTGCCATCCTCTCCGGGCTGTTCACTGCAAGAGAAGCGAAATCAAAGTTGATCTTCTGAATATCCATCAGGTGTTTTTCCATTACTTCGCCAACGATGTCACATACCCGGTATGTGATCTCCTCGAAAGACAGATCCTTCTCATTGGAGAGCTCTTCAATACGGTCGTAATAGTCATATTCTTGTCTGAGCTTTTTAAGCATGTCCGCCAGGATCTCATCGAGTCCGTCGTAATAGCGGTATATGGCTCCCATGGACATTCCCGTCTCTGCAATGACATCAGAGATCGTCACCATCTCCACAGGCTTTTTCAGGCAGACCTGATAAGCTGCCTCTACTATCATTTCTTTCTTTTTCTCAAAGTATTCCTGAGTAACTTTGGGCATATGTTTCCCGCCTCCTCTGTCAAGTAATTCTAAAATGAAACAAGTTTCATTAAATGAAATCGGTTTCATTTTGCACCCGGCCGGCCTTTTTGTCAAGAGCCGCAGATTGACAAGAATATCTTCCCGAATTTATAATGACCAAAAATACGAAAATGGTCAAAAAGAGGAAATATATGCCTAAGATATACTCGGAAGAAGAACGGTCTGAAATAGTCAGAAGATTAAAGAACGGGGCCGATGAGCTTATCCGCGAGAAGGGCGTCAAGAAGACGACCGTGGATGAACTGGTCAGAAGAGCCGGGATCCCAAAGGGAACCTTTTATCTTTTTTACCCATCCAAGGAGATGCTCTTATTTGAATGTGCGCAGGATCTTCATGAGCAGGTAAATGCGCATATTACTCATGGAATGGAGAACATCATCGGCAATAACAAAACAGACAAAACGAATCTGTCCGGATACGTAGAAGAAGTTACTGACGTAATAATGGGTGCGATAGAGATCACACAAAATTCCTGTCTCAGGGTATTACTGGAGCCTCAGAGCATGGCACTGATATTGGATAAACTTCCGGAAGATGTACTTAAAGAACACAGAGAACAGAAAAGAGATAACGGAATAATAGAATCACTGATCGAAAAGAAAGGCTTGTCCGTTGAAGAAATGCGCGGAGCATTTACCATGATCCTGTTCGGAGGCATGTACGAGAATGTCATCGGCGACAAGACCATATCAAAGAGCACCAGATTACTGGTAAAAGGGCTCGTACAACAGATCTTATGAACAGGGGCAAGTTTGTCTATAAGGACCAGGAAAGCTGGGATGAAATGCTCGCGTTTTACGACAGGGCCATGGAAGATTTGAATGTTCAATACCGTGAAGAATACATAGAGACCTCATATGGAACAACGCACATCGTCATTGCCGGCGATGAGACCAAGCCTCCGGTCTTTACGGTTCACGGTGGCAACGGTATAACCCCGCTAAATCTTAAACTGTTTCTGCCGCTCTTAAGAGACTATTGTCTTATAACACCCGATGTCATCGGAATGCCCGGAAAGAGTGCGCCATACAGAACACTTAATACAAATAAAGACGATTATGGCAGGTGGCTGGTAGAGATACTGGATATCCTAAAAATAGACAAGATCCCATTCGTCGTGTCTTCATACAGTTCTGCGATGCTCTTATCGCTTGCACAGGTTGCACCCCTAAGGATCGAAAAGGCAGCACTGGTAGTTCCTTCAGGAATCGCACACGGCCCTCTGATGCCTATCTTAAGAAGCATGACGTTTCCGATGCTCAAATACTATTTTGTCCAGTCAGACAAATCATTCAAAAAGATAATGCAGCTTATGGCTACTGAAGAAGATCAACAGATGGAAGAATTCTTTAAGCTCATGATGTCTTCTTACAAAATGGAGATGAAACCTCCCAGAGAGTTCAGCAAAAGCAATCTGAAAAACTTCATTGCACCAATAATACTGTTTGCTTCCGATGACGATATATTCTTCCCGGCAAAAAGAGTATTCCCAAGAGCAAAAGAGATATTTGCCAACACGCCGGAGCTGATCAAGATACCAGGAAATCATCTGCCGTCAGCAGATACCATGACGTTTGTATGTGAGAGGATAGGGGAGGCGTTTAAGTCATAGGAATACGTCACCATTGAAATTGCGGCGTTTGCTCTTATGCTCGTTCTCATACTCAATGCATTGAAGTAAATATTCCTCGGGTGCGTACTTATAGAATTCAAATGGATCTACCGGTTCATTGGCACGAGCTGCATTGCACTTTCTGCAAAGGGGCATCAGATTTCTTAAGTCATATCCACCGTCAAAAGATCTTGGCACATAGTGATCGACAGTCCTGCCTCTTCCTGAAGACGGGTTTCCGCAATGGGCACAAACGCCTTTGGTTTTAGCCCATACCAGTTTGAGCCGGTCTGTCTTAGTCTTATTGTTTTTCATAGCATTATTATCGCAGATGCCCAATTATTTTCATATTTGCATCCTATGAGATGCTATCTAAATTAAAATGAATCAGAGTTGGAGTATACTTATATTGAGTGAGTTGTAAATATGATTAATGACGATTTGTTAGAACTTAGAAAAGCATTAGAGACGGCATTTGTTGATCGGATGACGGACTCTAATCTTGCTATGAAGCCAAGATTCCTGTCCAATAACCATCTCGAGGGGCAGAAGGTACTTTCAGTCATAGATGACGAGCTTTCATCTTGCGATGAATTCTCAATCAGTGTCGCATTTATAACTAAAGGCGGTATAACGCCGCTCCTTCAAACTCTAAGAGAATTGGAAAGAAGAAGGGTAAAGGGCCGAATCCTGACCACAGATTATCTTATGTTCAGTGAGCCTGAAGCGCTTAAAAAGCTTTCTCAGTTCTCAAATATAGAATTAAAAATGTATCGTGTTCAGAACGGCCCCGGATTCCATACAAAAGGTTACCTCTTTAAGGATAAAGAGTTTTATAAGATCATTGTTGGCAGTTCTAACATGACGCTGAGCGCATTAACCGTTAATCATGAGTGGAATACAAGAATTGTTTCTACCAGCAACGGAGAAATGGCTTATGAGATATTGAATGAGTTCGAGTCATTATGGAATAGCAAGAACAGTCTTTCGTTCGAAATTTTCTATGAAGACTACAAAACTAAGTATGAAGTAATTGCCAAGCAGCGCGAAGTTGCAGCACAGGAACAGGTTGTTCCGCTTGATGTTGCCCGCCTGGAACCCAATACAATGCAGGTTGGCTTTATAAACCGTCTTAAGGAACTTATCGAAGCAGGTGCCGATAAAGCACTTTTAATCTCTGCAACCGGTACAGGTAAAACGTATGCTTCCGCATTTGGTATAAGAGATGCTCTTAAGCCTACAGGCAAGGTTCTCTTTGTTGTTCATCGTAAAGAGATCTTAAGGCAGGCTCGCGAATCATACAAAAAGGTTTTTGGTAGAAACTTTAAGATGGCGATGCTTACCGGTGATGATAAAGATTATGAAGAAATTGCACAGGCGAATTTTGTTTTCGCTATGGTGAACATGATCAGCAAGCCGGAAGTGTATGAGCGTTTCTCTAAGGATGAATTTGAAGTAATAACACTAGACGAAGCTCATCACAGCACGGCGGGAAGCTATCAAAAGATCATAGATTACTTCAATCCCAGGTTCTTGTTGGGCATGACGGCAACTCCTGAAAGAACAGATAAGTTCAACGTGTTTGAACTGTTCGACTATAACATTGCCTATGAGATCAGGTTGCAGCAGGCGATGGAAGAAGATCTGTTATGTCCTTTTCACTATTTTGGAATTACAGATCTTGAGGTGGATGGAGAAACTATTGATGAGGATACCGGTCTTCGCAACTTCCGATATCTTGTAAGTGATCAGCGTGTAGATTATGTGATAGAGCAGGCTAATTACTATGGCTACTCCGGAAAGAGAGTTAGAGGTCTGATCTTCTGTTCCTCTGTTAAAGAAGCAAAAGAATTGTCTGTGAAGTTTAATGAACGTGGCCTTAGAACGTTGTCATTATCCGGCGAAGACACTCCTGAAGAAAGAGAAGAAGCAATCGAGAGATTAGCTGATGACGGACGTGTAGATAATCTTGATTACATACTGACCGTAAACATTTTTAATGAGGGTGTAGATATTCCTGAAATTAATCAGATCATCATGCTCAGGCCTACTGAAAGTGCTATTGTGTTCGTACAGCAGTTAGGCCGTGGCCTCCGTAAGAGAATCGGGAAAGAATATACCGTCATAATTGACTGTATTGCAAACTATAAGAATAACTTCCTCATTCCAATCGCTCTGTCAGGTGATAGGAGTTACAACAAAGATAATGTTAGAAGATACTTGATGGAAGGCAATCGTGTTATTCCAGGCTCATCAACAATTCACTTTGATGAGATTTCTAGAAAGAGAATCTTCTCCGCTATAGATGTAGCAAATTTCAGCGACATTAAACTGATCAAACAAAATTATAAAAACCTAAAAGATAAGCTTGGAAAGATACCTTCTCTATTGGATTTCGACAGATATGGTGAGATGGATGTTCTTAGAATATTCGATAACAATTCTCTGGGATCTTACTACAAATTCCTCTTAAAGTACGAACCGGATTATACGGTCAGACTCTCTGCCACACAGGAGAAAATAGTAGAGTTTGTTTCCCGTAAGATTGCTAACGGAAAGCGAATTCACGAGATTGAATTGTTTGCTCTGATGCTTACAGAGAAAAACGGTCTTATGGGGAAACTGCGTGACAGACTGCAAGTCGACTATATGATCGAGTTGGAAAAGAATACGTACGATAATGTTGTTAATGTTATGACGAATGAATTCCCATCAGGTTCCGGCAAGGCATCGTATAAGGAATGTGTCTTCCTTGAACGTGAGGGCAAAGATTATTGCTTATCTTCACAGTTCATGAAGATGCTCAAAGACGATTCTTTCTATCAGATAATGCAGGAGCTGATAGAGTTTGCCAGATATCGTTATGAACGAGATTACAGCTCACGCTATCAGAATACGGATTTTGTTCTCTATCAGAAATACACATACGAAGATGTATGCAGACTTCTGGCATGGGAACACAATGAGGTCCCGCTAAATATCGGTGGCTATAAATACGATAAGAAGACAAAAACGTTTCCGGTATTCATCAATTACGATAAGGCCGACGATATTCAGGATACAGTAAAGTACGAAGACCATTTCGTTACAAATGACAGGCTGATAGCTATTTCAAAAAGCAATAGATCGCTTGAATCTGAAGACGTCCAGAACTTCCTTTATGCAAAAGAAAGAGGAATCGACGTCGAACTTTTTGTTCGAAAGAATAAAGATGATAAGATATCCAAGGAGTTTTATTATCTCGGCAGGATGACGGCTACTGGCAATACCAAAGAGTTTATTATGCCTAACACCACATCAACCGCTGTAGAGATAGAATGGCGCCTGGACACACCAGTAAGAAATGATATATACGAATATATTGTGAATGGATGATTGGGAATGAAAACTATTAGAGTTGTAGCAGCAATTATACGCAAAGGAAACATGATCTTCTCTACGCAGCGCGGATACGGTGACTTTAAGGACGGATGGGAATTTCCCGGCGGCAAAATTGAAGAAGGAGAGTCACCTGAACACGCAATCGTTAGAGAAATAAAGGAAGAATTAAACGCAGATATTATTGTCGGAGATCTTCTTACAACAGTCGAGCATGACTATCCGAACTTCCATTTATCCATGGATTGCTTCTGGGCTGAACTTGCACCTGATTCAGGCATGAAACTTTTGGAACATGAAGCTGCAAAATGGTTGTCGATCGATGATATTGATTCTGTTGATTGGTTGCCGGCTGACATTAAGGTTGTTGATGCAATTAAAGTGGCTAAAATCGAAAACGATTTATGAAATTACCATATTCTGACAGCATTAATACAGGTTATCTCGCACGGTTGTTCGATAATACAAGCGAATGTTATAAACTATTTTGGTTTAAAGCGATAGTAACTGCTGTTGGTGATGGTAAACAAACACTTACTTATGAAGAACTCATTGATAAGATGATTGCTGACGCATGGTATATGGTTACTGAATATCATTTAAGTCTAGGTCCCAAAGATAGTTTGCAGGCTGTTATTGAATTAATGAATTCTAAAAACCCTGAGCTAAAATCATCAGAAAAAGAAAGTGTAATAATTGACTATCTTGCTAATGTTAATGATAAGGAAATCTTATCAAAGAAACACACGTTAACATACAATGTTCCTTATCGTCTCCAGGCTCCGTTTCTAACAGATTTAAAGGGAAAAGCTTGGAATATACCAACAACAGATTTAGCTGCGAGAATTAATCAAGGTGATAAACTCATATATTATTTTGAAGCAATAAATGGATTATCTTCAAGAATAATCGTAAATGATGAATGGGCAGATTACATCAAGAAGAATCACGAGATTATTCTTGGTTGGATAGAATACCATATGATTCATTATTTACAAAAACGCAATCCGAGTGTTCCTGGAATTGCGGACAAACTTTATCCACCGCAAGAACGAAAACTTGAAAAAGTAAAGAAGTATTGGAAGATGGTTTTATCTGTTGAACCGGTACGCGAAATTTATAACAACCAGATGCTGACAGATAAAGATATTTCTATAGATCATTTTGTTCCGTGGTCTTATGTTGCTCATGATGAATTTTGGAACTTAAGTCCAACTACGAGAAGTATTAATAGTTCCAAGAGTAATAATCTTCCTAATTGGGAATTATATTTTCCTAGACTGGTGCGGCTTGAATATCAATCATATAAGTTGATGTGGAAGTACGAGATTATCCTCAAAGAGTTTAATAAGTGTGCAAAAGAACATATTAACAATATTGATATCCAAGAACGCCTCTATAAAGAAGGACTTTCTTGTGATGAGTTTACTAAGCAACTGGAAACAGTAATTCGTCCAATCTTTAATGCTGCTCACGAATGCGGATTTAATTGGAATTGGGAATATAAGGATCAGATAATATGAATGAAACTAAGGAATATTATCAGAATAATGCTCAGGCATTCTTTGACGATACGGTAAATGCTGATATTTCTGAACAATATGATCGTTTCCTAAAATATATTCCAAACGGCGGAAAGATATTAGATTTTGGCTGCGGATCTGGAAGAGATACAAAGGCTTTTTTACTGAAAGGCTATTGTGTTGATGCGATTGATGGCTCTAGTGAGTTGTGCAGACGTGCAAGCGACTATTGTGGAATTCTAGTAAAATGCATGGACTTTTATGACTTATCTGATACTGAAAAATACGATGGCATATGGGCTTGTGCATCACTTTTGCATATACCAAAAAATGAAATGCCGATAATGCTCTCGAAGATGAAAAAAGCACTTGTACAAAACGGAGTGATATATGCTTCTTTCAAACTAGGCGATTTTGAAGGAAATAGAAATGGACGATTCTTCTCTGATGTCAATCCGGATATATTTGATAAATTGATTTCTGATGTTATCGGATTAGTAAAGATAGATGAGTGGTTTACAGAAGATGTTAGGCCAGAGAAGAAAACAACATGGTATAACGTAATACTAAGAAAGAATTAATTATGTGAAAGTAATATGTGTGATATTTACGATAATATGTTAAAAACATCTCCTGAATCAATATATTTTTCAATCAGATATTGTTTTGAAAAGTATGTATAAAACCTGCCATCAACACCATCCGTTGAAGGTGACTACATCCAAAACGAATCATTTTCGAATTCGCAGTATGACAAAAAAGCAACAAGCACTTCGACACATCATTTTAATAGCTAATCGCAAGGCTCGACAAAGTGAAAATCCATGTATTTTAATGGAATTCCTTTATCAATTATTAGTATTACCGGGAATCCTTTGAATATTATTGATCTATTTATTTTTCCACTTTGCAAATATGTCTGAGGTGTTTATCGACATCATCTTGCATCTATACAAACCTGCAAAAAATCAATGGGATTAACAAGTTTCTAAACATCCTTTTTCAAGGTTTCACAAGATATACCGTTCTTGTCATCAACATTCTTCTGACACTAAATTAAATTAGTGGATAAACATGTAAAAGCAAATATGCTTAAGCAACTTCGTAGTACATGCAAAACTGCTTTCACAAGAACTAGAATACTTATTGAAAGGATCTGAAAGGCGCAGAAGATGATGTGACTATAATACCCGTAGAAGTTTTTACAAAACCTTTTTTATCGAGTTCATCTTCTATGTTTCTTTCCCTCAATTCGTAATTTTCCTCTAGCATATGGAAAATAGATCGAATTAGCAGGCGAGGTTCTGGACACGGCCCAACAGTAACACTCTTTATAGGAATATGTTTAATTGCTTTTCGATTACCATAAAATAGACGGAGGTTTAAAAAGGGTTTGATTATGTTTCCGGTACGGTAATTTGTTGATGAGCAGCGTTCTTTTCCATGCTGAATATGATATAGAATAATACGACTCTCACATTCATCTTCAAATGCAATATGTTTGATATATGGAACTACACCAACTTTTGCGGTTTGTTCGGTTATGGATGCTAATTCGTCATCATTTGGGAGCATGCTTTTAATTCTTTTTTGTATTTCTTTCGTTTCAGAGGATCCCGCATCTTCTAATCTCGAGCAATAAAATACTTCAAAGGGCATAAATCTAATATCATGCTTTTGAGGAAATTCTTTTTTATCATCATCAGTTTTTGGGCAGGTACATTTATCGCAATAATTGATTTGTACGTTTTCAGTATCAAATTCGACGGCTAATCCAGCATCTTTTCCGTAGTATTTCCATTGTGTAAGATTATCAGTTTTATCACAAAAACACGCAATAAACGTTTCTTCGTTATTGGTACTCTTGTTAAAAGGACCAGCTACTGATTCAACATGTTTTGTTCCAATATTATATTCTTCGCGATCGTTGAGATAATTAAGATCTGTTGCAAAGAAATTTATATATTTCACCTTGTATTTTATTGATTTCTTATCATCATATCTGTCCATCGTTTTTCCTTCGACGAATGGTTGAACGATTTTATTAAATGTATCTAAATTGCAGTAATGAACAGCTTTTTCAGGTCTGAAATCGCTCAGTTTTTTCTGATGGTAAATCATCAAGTGTTTTAACTCGAGTTCGTCCATTCTTAATTCCTTTCGCCCCATATTATCGCTTTTACAAAAGCAATATTTATTAGTTTCGAATTGTGTTTTTCATCTAGAATATCGGTATACATATATACTGGATATTCACTATCAATTAACTCATTTTTCATTCCGACTTTAGTTATTGGCTTTTCAAGCAAACTCATTCCGCCTGAAATATTACTTAACTGCTCTGCAGTGTAATCATATACAGGACCACCAGTACTAATCTTACTCATAATAAAACAGTGCATTTCACCAAACATATTATAGTATTTATCAACAAAGGCTTTGAGTAGATTGAGTCCAGTTTTAGATTCAGGTGTCTTAGTATCTTCTCGGTCTCTTGGTCGTAAAAAGAGATCAACTACGAATCGTAAGTCTACAGTATTTGATGGAATATGCTTATTATTTAGTTTTTGAGAGATTTTAGTGAAAGCGATATCTGCAGCACCTTCATAATTGTCATCGTCAATTGCCATCAAAATTGACAAGTATTCGATTTCTTCATCAACAATGGACTCTTCAATAAAAAGTTTATCAAGCAATTTTTTATCTACTGGTTTGTTGTCAATTATTACGACTAGTTTCATTTGGCACCTCCATTATTATATTTGTTAATTCTATACGATATATATTGGGATCGGTTTTCCCATTATCTTCTATAATCTCCGGGTATGAAGGACCACTGCGATCTCTTATAATCTCGAATAAGTGTTTAATAGCAGGCACTGTTACCCTTGAGTTTGGTTCGACTCGTTTAGGAATATAGTTTGACAATGTCATTTTATATGAATTAGTATCAACACATTTTTCTATTGAAAGATTTATTGGTTTTTTAATATCAGCATGATTATACGCATTATCCAAAAATAAATATGCAAATGCTCCCAAGAAGAAATATCCAACATTAGTTGAGGGTCCCAGCATTATAAACTGATACTTTTTCTCGTCCAGTTTGACAAAATCATTTTTGTAATTGATTAAAATACCATTATGATTAGAAAAATGAGTTACTACTTCTTGTATAATAGAAAGTGCTTCATCTAGGTGTTTGGGATTATATCGGAAATTAATATCTTGAGAATTCAAACCTAATAATTCTACCTGATTAGCAAATGAAATAATAGCATTTCTAAAAATATCCATGAGTGAAAAGAAACCAGAAGGA
>Ga0326514_10001702_pt1 | contig 14197 bp, 17 predicted proteins | sample 3_2548_0518_D_FD_203653 | JGI IMG/M metagenome (GOLD analysis project Ga0326514, IMG submission 203653) | Bovine rumen microbial communities from UC Davis, California, United States - 3_2548_0518 | ecosystem: Host-associated > Mammals > Digestive system > Stomach > Rumen | place: USA...
ATTGAAACTATCACTACTGTATCTGGTGATATAATCAATACAGTTGAAACTGTTAGTGCTGTATTAGAAGGTGATATTGTTTCTGCAATCCAGGTAGCTACTGGTGCTATTCCTGAATTGCCAGATGAAGAAGAAGTTGAATTTGAAGAAATTGACCTTAGTGATTATGCTTTAGCATCGGCAATTCCTACAGATTATGTAACTCATAATGAAGTTTCTGCAGTATCCGCAAATCTCGTTAATTATGTAAATTCTGTATCTGGTGATATCACAAATTATGTTGATGAAAGTATTGTATCAGCTATCAATGTTGCTACTGGTGCTTGTGAACAAGTTCAATCCGACTGGACAGAAGATGACTCAAATGACCCAGCATACATCCAGAACAAACCCAATGAAATTGAACTTATTGCTGGTCAGGGTATTGGTATCTTCTCTAATGATACAACTATTACTATTGCTGCTAGTGCTACAGATTTAAGTGACTATGCTACACATAGTGAAGTTAATAATGTTAGTGGTGTTCTTGAAACTGAAATCCAAATTGTTTCTGCCGCTATTGGTGAACAAGTTCCAAATGTAAGTATTCAATCTACAAGTGGTACATTAGTTGTAACAGAAACTGTTAGTGGAAACAACAAGATTTATTCTATTGATGTTGCTCCAACATCTGGTATTGAATATGGTCAGTTCTATGCTAATAACATTACTGGTGCTGCAACAATGGCTAGAACTAAGGGTAATATTGATATTACTAACGATGGTAAGATTAAACTTAAACAAGGTCAATCTTATCATGTAACAGTTCGTGGTCGCTATAATCAAACAGTTCTCAAAGATAATTACTCTTATGCTTCTTATATTGAATATGTTACTAACAACAGCATCAATATAAATGTTGATGAATCAAGAAGTGGTTCTCAATACTTTGAATTATCTTATGACTTGTTCAAGTTGAATAGTGATACTGATTATTATGTATCCTTCAGTCTTGATGACGCAACAGTTAATGACTTGTTTATTGATATCCATAGCTTGGCAAATGTTGGTAGCAACAGTTCAAGTGGTGGAAGTTCCCCAGAATATGATGCTGGTTATGGTATTCAAATTCTAAACAACGTCATTTCTGTTAGCGGCATCGCTCCACAGGTTCAATCTGATTGGAACCAAACTAACACAAGTTCTGTTGATTATATCAAGAATAAACCTGAAGAATATGGTTTGTTAGCTGGTGATAACATTAGTATTACAGCTAGTGGAAATAACTTTGTTATTAGTTCTACTGCTAGTGCAGCTACTGGTATAGATTATCAAGCTGGTTATGGTATTGATATAACTGGTGATACAATCAGTGTTGATACTTCTATTATTCCATCTACAAGTGCTTATGCTACTCACGAAGAAGTTTATAATGCTACAGTTACTGCTATTCAATCCGTAACTTCTATTACTCCAGTAGTTACTGGTTATGTAACAGAAGCAGAATTACAAACTGTTAGTGGTTCTTTACATACTGAAATCGTTAATGTTAGTGCTGCAATTCCAACAGGTTTCAATCAAGTTCAATCTGATTGGGAACAAACTATTGTTTCTGCAGTAGACTATATTAAGAATAAACCAGAAGAAGCTGGACTTATTGCAGGTGATAATATTAGCATAACTGCTAGTGGAAATAACTTTGTAGTTAATGCTACAGTTCCAGATGTAAGTAATTTCGTTACTGGTCCTACTGTATCTGCTATCGTAGATGAAGCATTAGTTGATGTTCCATCTGGTGTAAGTGGTGTTGTTGCCGGTGATGGTATTTCTATTACAGCTAGTGGAAGTAACTATGTAATATCTTGTAATGTAACTGGTGGTGGCGATGTTACTAGAGCAGATCTTGATGCTGTTAGTGGTAAATTGCCAACAACTGAATTAGGTAAATTCACTATTCAGAATAATGTAACTGGTGGGCCTATTGCTGTAATATGCCCTACAGACCAAGGTTTCCCAATTGAGACTGTAATTCTTGATAATAATCAAGTAAGCGGTAGTACTGGAAGTGGTACAACTTCTGTATATATTGTATATAAGAGTCCAGGATATGATAATGATTATTATAGTGAAGAAGGTCCTGCTATTCTTCACATTCCTGAAGCTGTAACTGGTTTAGCCCAGATTCAGATAGTATATGCACCAAATAGCAATCCAGTAACTTATAATGGCCCAGCTTTCACTAATCCTTCATACATCTATGGCGATAGTACCGGAGGAAGATATGTACTTGATGCCGGCGACTATGATGTGAATGTAATTGCTAACCAAACCCCACCGAATGCAGGTTATGGTAAGTACATTACATTATATGCATCTGGTCCTGCACCTGATGTTCAAGCATTATTGAAGAGTAGTTTCTCACTTGCTGTAAGACATCCTGAATTGGGTATTACAGTTAACCTTGATAGATATGCACTTGGTAATAGTAGTACTATTACTAATACTTCAGGTCGTACTCAAGCAGATATATATACAGATCCAACCTCAAAGAAGCAATCTGTATATCTTCCTAATTATATGCCTAGTAACTGGACTCCAAATAGCAATATAGCACAAACATTCCAATATGGTAATAGCTATGTTAGTCCAAGTGATAGTAATTATAGCACTAAACTATATAAAGCATATAAGTATACTTCTTCTCCAAGACGTTATCAATTTGCATATTTATCAGATTGGGATTATGCAAATAAATTAATGACTTTCATCGCATACGATGATTCTGGTAATGCTATTGAGAAATGGACAGTAGATTATACTACTTATGGTTCTGCAGTTTGGACAACCGAAGCTATTTCAAGTGGTTCAACATATACTGCTGGTGATTATATCGGTATTACAGATGACACAATTTCTGTTACTGGAATTACCGACTTAGTTGCTGGTGATAACATTACAATAACTGCTAGTGGTTCTAGTGCTATCATTAGTGTATCTGGTTCTATACAAAGTCAAGTATCTGGTGCTAGTGGTATTGCAGTTAACGATAATGTTATATCACTTGATAATCCAGTTGGTCTTGTAGCTGGTACTAATGTAAGTATTGAAGTTACTGGTTCTTCTGCTATTATTAGCGCAGTTGGTGGTGGTTCTGGTGATGTAACAATAGAAGAACTTGCTTCTGTATCTGGTACATTAGAAGCACAAGTACAAACTGTATCATCCGCAATACCAACACTACCAACTGAAGAAGAAATAGAATTTGCTGAAGTTGATCTTAGCGATTATGCTTTGGCTAGTGCTATCCCAGATGTAAGTAATTTCGTAACTGGACCAACGGTATCTGCTATAGTTGATACTGCATTAGTTGATGTTCCAACTGGAGTAAGTGGACTTGTAGGTGGTACAAATGTAAGTATTACTGCTAGTGGTTCAAACTATGTAATTGATGCTACAGTTCCTGATGTATCAAATTTAGCAACAAAGACTGAAGTTACAACAGGATTAGGAACTAAACAGAACACATTAACTGGTATTACAGATGTTCAGGTAGTTCAGGCATTACCAGTATCACCAGTTTCAACAGTCTTATATTTAATTCCAGAAGTTTAATAAGGAGAAATAACGATGTCTACAGTTTATACAGTAAATGGTAAAGTATTAAAGAACGCAGCTAATGATAAATGGCTCGCAAAGAAGGAAGCACCTGTAGACCCATATAATCCACTTGGTTTACCACCTAATACAGTAAGAGTTCGTACAAGTGATGGTAAGGTACCATCTAAGACTTATGGTGCTATGTATGGAACCGCCACTCTCGTACCTGGAACAACAGATGTGTATGATGTATATAAGAGTGGTCAGTCATTTCAGGAATTACTATACTCTTCTAGAAATGTAGTTGAAGTACTTGGTGCTAATACAACAGACATTACAGATATGAGAGATATGTTCAATTATTGTAATTCACTAACTACTGTTTCATTATTTGATACATCTAATGTTAAATTTGCTGGTTCTATGTTCCAGAATTGTACTTCATTAACTAATATTCCATTATTTAATATATCTAAGGCTGTGAATATAAATGGTATGTTCTATGGATGTACTAATGTTCAATCAGGTGCTTTAGCCCTTTATCAACAAGCGAGTACACAAGCAAATCCACCAAATTACCACACCAATACATTTAAGAATTGTGGTTCAAATACACAAACTGGAACAGCCGAATTAGCACAAATACCATCTTCATGGGGTGGTACAGGAGCCTAACGATGAGTAATATCGGTTCTTCAAAGATAGCAGAAATGTACGTCGGTAGTACCAAGATAGCACAAGCCTACCTTGGTTCTACCCTCGTATTTCAGTTGCCAGCAGCTGGTTATGATTCATATAAAGTTCATTTCACTTGGTCATCTAATGATAACTTAAATATGGCTGGTCTACATATTGATGGAGTTCAAGCTACAACATCACAAGTTACTTCACTAAGGTATTATGACGGTGGTTGGCATGAAGCATCTACATCTGATAGAGAAACTGCTATTCAATGGGATAATAATGACCAAGGTAAGGCTTTCTATGGTACAGCTATTGATATAAACTTCACTGCAGATAATGTTCCATCAACAGTTCAAATTAAGACTGGTAAATGGTATGGTGGTGGTTCTATGACTGTTACGATGCATGTTGCTGGTGTTAAAGATGGTGTAGAAACTGATTTGGGATATACATCTAATACAAATGCTGCAAATTTAATTTATACGGTTAATATATGATAATGTTAAATAACAGACCAGTTATAGTTAATAACAGACCTTTGATTGTTGGTGCTAGTCCTGAACCACCTGGACCAGTTATTGAATGGGATACTTGGGATAGAACAACATACGATGATACTAGTTGGCAAGAAACATTAACCAAAGATGGTACAGTTGGTACTGTTATAATTTCTAAGGCATCTCAATTCATTAACTTAGGTGCTAATATTAATACATTCTATGGTGATAATAGTTTATCTACATTAAATGTAGAATTAACAAAGCACTTTAGATTTAATGATACATCTTCATTAACAGATGCTTCTACTGTATATTCTACATTATCAAATGGTGTTATATCACGAACTACTGGCGATGGATTTATGTTAATTGATAGTGGAAGAACTATTAACATAAATGGTAATGGACACGTTATACAAGGTTTATATTGTTATAGTACAAATTCACAGAATGGTGGTTCTTTCTTAAGATTTAGTGGTGGTAATGGTGGTACATTTAGTTTAAATAATCTATCATTTGATAGATGTTTATTTAGAAGTAATGCCCAAGCATCTTCTGCTTTCTCTATGATGAGTGGTGGTACTAAATTTGTATCTAATTATCTTAACTTTAATAAATGTGCTGTTGCTAGTGAATCTACTGCATCGTATCAATGTATTATGTTTGGTTTCTTAAATACTAATTCTGCTACTGAATATAATCACACACAAATTTCATTCTATGGTTGTGGATTTAAAGGTTCTAGGTCTTGGTCTGAATATTCTTGTGGTTGTGGTGGTATTTCTAACTGGAGTTCTACACCAACATTTAAAGCCATTTGGAATAATGCTACATATATTAGTCCTTCAAGATTAGGTGGTAATGGTACAATGAAACTATATGCTGGTAATAGAGCTTCTACAACATACAATGGAACTTGTTCATATTATAATGTTGGTACAGGTATTACAGCTCAAGGAACTGGATTGAGTAGTGCTGAAGAATGTATAACCACATTTAATAGTACAGTATCAAATAAAGATTATATCCTTGTATTAGATGCTAATGATAACTTATATCATAAAGTGGAGATTTAAATGTTAAGATTCAATAATAAACTAATTAGAGTTAATGGTAGTTTAGCTGGCGAAGTAATAATTCCACCTGAACCACCTGTAGACCCATATAACCCATTGGGATTGCCAGCTAATACTATTCGTTGTAAGTTCAAGAGTGGCTACACCCCTGACATGGGAGATACACGAACTATTGTGGATTCTACAAATAATGTTTGGGATATTTACAAACAAAGTAATGATTGGAATTCTTTCTTTATGGATAACTCTAATCTATTAGAAGTTCTAGGTGCTAATACTTCTAATGTTACAGTTATGTGGAATATGTTATATGGTTGTGGTTCATTAATAAGTGTAGCATTATTTGATACTTCAAATATAACAGATATGTGGATGATGTTCTATGAGTGTGGTAATTTAACTTCTATTCCGTTATTTGATACTTCTAAAGTGACTGACATGAGTTATACTTTCCAGGATTGTTATAAAGTAGAAAGTGGTGCTTTAGCATTATACCAACAAGCAAGTTCACAAGCTAATCCACCTAGTACACACCCAAAGACATTCAGGAACTGTGGTTCTGAAACACAAACTGGTGCTGCAGAACTTGCTCAAATACCTAGTGATTGGAAGTAATATAATTATTGTAGAAAGGTGTTCAAATGCTCAAATTCAATAATAAAGTTCTAAAGATTCATGATAAATGGTTATATCCACCTGACCCATATAATCCACTACGTCTACCACCTTATACAGTAAGAGTAAGAACTGATGGTAATTTACCAATTAAGGGTAGTTGGACTTCATACGAAACTGCTACTCTTGTACCTGGAACATCCGATGTTTATGATGTTTATAAGAGAGGTACAAGCTTTGATTTGTTGCTTCGTGACTCAACCAATGTTATAGAAGTTCTAGGTGCAAATACCTCTAATGTTAGAAATATGGTTAGTATGTTTATGAATTGTACTGCTTTACAATCTGTTGCTTTATTTGATACTTCTAATGTTACGGATATGTATTATATGTTTCGTGAATGTACATCATTAACAACTGTTCCTTTATTTGATACTTCTAAGGTTACAACTATGAATGATATGTTTAGAAACTGTTCATCATTAACCACAGTACCATTATTTAATACATCTAAGGTTACGAATATGGCAGACATGTTTAATAGTTGTTCAACCTTACAATCTATTCCTTTACTTGATACATCTAATGTTACAACTATGAGTGGTATGTTCTTTAGGTGTACATCATTAACTTATATACCATTATTTAACACATCCAAAGTAACTGATATGAATAATACATTCAATATTTGCTCAAATGTTGAAGGTGGAGCATTAGCATTATATCAACAGGCTTCTACACAGGCAAATCCACCAACTGCTCACTCACGAACTTTCAACAGGTGTGGTGAGAATACTACAACTGGTTCAGCTGAATTAACACAAATACCATCAGATTGGAAATAATAAGTTAAATTTAATAAAGGATACCTAATGATAGTATACAATGGAAACATAGTAGTTAATAATGGAAGATGGATTAATCCACCTGTTGACCCATATAATCCATTAAACTTACCACCAAATACAGTGAGAGTAAGAACAAGTGATGGTAATGTACCAGAGAAGACTACTTATGGTGCTGAATATGGTGCTTATACTTCATACGAAACCGCTACTCTAGTGCCTGGTACAACTGATGTATATGATGTTTACAAGAGTGGTACAGACTTTACAGAATTGCTTTATGTATCAACAAATGTTATAGAAGTTCTAGGAGCAAATACATCAAATGTAACTAATATGAATGCTATGTTTACTGGATGTAATTCATTAACATCTGTACCATTATTTGATACATCTAAAGTTACATATATGAGATATATGTTCCAGAATTGTACTTCATTAACATCCATTCCTTTATTTGATACATCTAAGGTTACAGATATGACATGGATGTTCTATCAATGTTGGAAAGTTCAATCTGGTGCCTTAGCATTGTATCAGCAAGCTTCCACACAAACTAATCCACCTTATAACCATAACAGAACATTCTATCAATGTGGTAGAGATACAGAAACAGGTGTGGCAGAGCTGGCACAAATACCTAGTAATTGGAAGTAATAAAGAGAGTTTATTAAAGGAGAAATAACAAATGAGTTTAAATAAAGTTCTAAACAATATTCCACAATCCTTGACAACTGCAGAGAAGCAGCAAGCAAGAGATAATATAGATGCAGCTAAATCTGTTTCAGTATATGTTCCTGGTACTACAGGTTGGTCTGGTGACTTAAGATTCCAATATGATAATACTGCTGGAACCTTTGAAGCTTATGTAGATAATCATGAGATTGGTGCAGTTATTAATACACCAACTGTTACTGGTACTTATCTAACTTGTGATGTGAATGGTACAGTAATTTGGGAACAGTTGCCAACACCTAAACGAGATGTCTTTATGGAATCTCAGTACTTTAGTGAATCAAGTTATGGTGGAAACATTCAACCAATTAAAGCAATTTCTTGCCCAACTCATAATGGTAAGTATCCAACAAAGATTATTGGTTCTTTATATTGTAATCCACAATCTGATTATAATAGTATTTCAGTTGTTCCATTGACTAGTGCTTATGTAACTGGTGGTGAGTTTGATTTCAAATTCTATGAGAATTCACAGAATGTTAATGTAGAGAACTTGCTTGCTTTAACAGATTCTACAAACCCAAACGTCGGTCAATATAGTAATACTGTAACCTTCCAATTCCATAAGAACCCAACTTATGCTGGTCTTGGTGATATTGCTTATATTGGTATTAAAGGCAAATCTAACTCAACTGAATCAAACTATAATCCACATAATATAAATCTTACATTCTTCTACGAAAGTGATGATTAAGGAGATTGTATGCTTATATTAAATAAGAACATATTAACCATTGGTGGTAATAGATTGGAAGGTGGACCTTTGACTCCACCTACTCCACCAGAGCCACCTGGTCCATCATTTGATTCAGTGACTATAGGTACACAAATTTGGATGGCAAAGAATTTAGACATTGATGATGGTGGTACAGGAATTTATCACCAAGATAATGTGACTGCTAATGGAGTTAACTTTGGTACTCAGTACTACTATACTTGGGATGCGGCTGTTAGAGTCGCAAATAGTATAACAGGTTGGCATTTACCGACTAGTGATGAATGGAATACATTAGCTACGGCTGTAGGTGGTTCCAATATTGCTGGTACTAAACTCAAGTCTACAAGTGGCTGGAATGATGACGGCAACGGTACAGATGATTTCGGTTTCACTGGGTTGCCTGTTGGTAGGGAGAGTACTGGCTCATTAAGCCAATTAGGTAGACGCGGTTTCTTCTGGACTAACACTGAATACACATCTACCAATGCTTACTACAATTTATTATTGAACACCGCTTCTAACATGCGTACGCTAAACTCCGATAAATCTTACGGTTATTCAATTCGTCTAATTAAGGATACCTAATATGGAAGATTTATTATCACAAGCAGTTTCTTCGGGTGATATAAAGATGGTGGTTATAGCTGCCATCTTGTATATCATCATATACTTTCAGCGTAATAACACAAAGAAATCAAGAGATGAAGCTCAAGATAATCTTGAAACCCGAATTACATTACTTGAAGCAGATAATAAATTACTTCATCAACAGCTTGATTCTATTGGTTCTAAACTTGATAAGATTATTGACCAACTTTGTGAGATTAAAGTTGAATTAGCCAAGAAAGAAGATAAAGAATAATGGAAACACAAACACAAACGGAAACGAAGATTGGTGAAGGCATTCCATTTGAAAGACTTAGAAGAATAACTGGTTATCTGGTTGGAACTGTGGATAGATGGAATGATGGTAAGAAAGCCGAATTAAAGGATAGAGTTAAACATGAATCTAATAAAGAAGAACAACCAACTGTTTCTAAATGATGTTAAACTGTGTGATACACTAGACCCAAATATATTATCTAAAGGTTCTTATAAACTTGAAATTACTTATAGTCCTAAATTTAAGAAAGAACTTCCATTAATCTATAATCATGATTATCCTGCATCAAGAGGATTTAGGATTCATCAAGGAAATTTCATGAAAGATACTGAAGGTTGTATATTGGTTGGTAGACGAGTTTCGGATGAAGTTCTAGCAGATAGTTTAAAGACTTTAGAATATGTTATTACATTAATTAAACTGAATCATGTAGAAACATTAATTGTAGAATAACAAGAAAGGGACCCAAACGGGTCCCAATCTTTGTTCATTATATAGGAGGAATTAATAATATGCTAAATGTTTACATTCATTGTAGAAACTACATTACATAAATCCCACAATGCTCTTTCTTCTTCAGTTAAATTTACTTTACGAACTCTATGTTCATTGTTCCAATATTTATATAGTTCGTAGCTTAAAGCATGTGGGTCTATATCTTTCTTCATTCTTGTTATATATGTTGCTAATTTCATTTGAGCATTGAAATGTGGTGATGTTGTGAAATCATCAGTATCTTCTTTATCTTCAAAGTCTTGCTTAATTTCTTCTAGTTTAATACCAATATTCAATTCTTTCTTTCTCTTAATAATTAATTGTACAGCTTCATCTATTGTTAGCATTAGAATTCCCTCGCTTTATATTCATTCTTTAAATTATCACATCTTGTTCTGAGTATAGTAGTCATAATTGTATCATCTTTATATTTATCAAATAGAAGTAGTAAGTTCATAAATTGATACGTACTATATCTACCTTTAGTCCAATCTTCTATAGGTTCTATTCTAAATATATTAGATATTATATTATTAAGTTCTATATCTCTAATCTTTGGTGCTATTTCTCTAATATAATCTATGTATAAATCGTATTCGTTTAACTTAGCTTTATCTAAGTCAAATTCAGTGAAATCAGATTTCGCTTTAAGTGTTCTAATCTTTACTCTAGTTTCTTTCTTCTTCTTATATATTAAATCCATCGCTTCTTCTAAAGTCATTAGAAATCCCTCTTTATAGCTTCTTCCATATTGTTAAATTGACGAACTTTCATAACAACATCAAATAATTGTTCACTATCTACTATATTGTGTTGGATTCCATAATTCATATACTGTTGATTTGGAATGTAAGTTCCACTATGAATTTGTGATGGTGTTTCTTTCCATAATTTATTCACTAATCTATCTTCACCAGCATTTACCCAAACTCTATCCCACCAATCTGGTATTTCATATCCAAACTTCTTGAATATAATTTCTAATAGAAGTTTATCATAATTGTATTTACCATAACCTTTAGCATATAGTTTACCATTAGCAACTGATATAACATCAATTAATGACCAAATTGCTTTGATAAATTCTTTATAATCATTATATGAATCTATCTTGTGTTTAACACCATTTGCCCATATTGTTTCAGGTACAACTGTATCATCATAGTGTACAGCTTTGGTTAAACCAACAACTTCACCTTCATCATTTACAACAGCTCTTTCTATTGAAGGTAACTTACAAACAAGAGTCTTTGAAACACCCTTATCCCATGTAATAGTACAGCACCAAATTCTTGTATTTGGGTCAAGATGGCAACCATTTGGAAATATACTTTGGTTTATGGATTTATCTAATCCATCACCTTCTAAATCTATCGTTATAATTCTATTCACAATTAACCTCATTATTAATCTAAATTACTATATTCATAATATATTAGTTGATTCAATTTATTGTTATTTCGTACGGACATTGCACCGTGGCTTTGACGAAACTCATTCTCATTTAGTCATATATTATGAGAAATTTGATAACCCATAGTAGTTTAATTTCATCTTAATTACCCTAATGGTTCTATTTGGTACATTCGGTAAGGCAGATTATCAATCTCTAATAGTATGTATAATTTATTGATGTGGAATTTCTGTTTCCTACATACCATAATATAGTAATTTAGAAATTTGAGTCAATAGTATTTCCATAAATTATGTGAAATTTAGATCTGCATAATTGCGTTTATGCGAATATATGCATAAATCTGGTCAAATTTCCACAAATTTACCATGTTTACAAAGAAATTTAGGGGGTGCCCACCCCCATTTAAATAATATAATTATACAGAAATTAGGGGGAACATCGGGAACATTTAATTATGCAGTATAGAATTTAACAAATAATTATCAAATACTATTGACAAGAAATAATAGATTACTATATTTAATGTTGTAATTGACATCTAGGGGTCAAATTCTAGAAATCAATTATTATACATATAGTATAGACATAGAAATCCATGCGAGAGCGGTCTTCCTAAAGACAATGAAATAATTGTTGAGGCACCTAACCAAATGGTCATTGATTATAGAAAGAGTTATAATCCTTTGAACAATGAAATCTCTTAACCTTAATGGTAGAGTTTGTAGTAACGATACAAACACATGGCGTTGTGGTAAAGATGAATGTAGTTGGCTAAATTCGCACAACCTTAGTCATAAGTCATCTTGTAAATCCCTGAGAAGTTATTCTTTGAGCTTATAGCCAAAGAAGTATCAATAAGAGAGTTAATCCTTAAAGATTTCCAACAAATAGTTAAACAGCGTAGCTGTTGCGAGCTTTGCTCGCTAATATCCATTAGTTAATAGAAGTTAAAGAACTTCCTTTAGATGATTCATGACTCACCTTAAATCATCCTTAGATGATTATCACATAGTCATCATTCGCTTCGCTCATGATGACACTTTCCTTCGGAAAGTTAAAGATCTGATGATAGTTATAAGGATGACTCAATGGTGAGTTATAAAGTATTGAAGGATGATTATAGTAAAGAAATTAGGATATATGTTTCGCTGACCCCCCTTTCGCAGCGCTGTTGGGTTCCTGTGGCTGACTGCCCCCTGGTGTGGTCATACATATATTAGAAATTAAATGATAAGGAAGTAAATTATGAAGAAGTATGAGCCAACATTAGAAGAAATCAAATTCGCATTAGGCAACGCAAGAAAGATTCTAGAACAAATCTTCCCACATGTAGCAGATCATGATGTAGCCAAATTTCGTGAGTTAATGAGAAAGAGATTAGAAGATTATTATAAGAAGAATCCACCAGATGAAATTGTATTACCATCTAAAGATAAAGTTAAAGAATGTAAATCTGGTTTAATTGGATATAATAGATTCCATATTAAAGAAGGACATGCAGGTTGTAAACCATCTTCTACATTCGGTATCAAGTTTAAAGAGAAATATGGAAAGATGGTTAATGATAGAAGTTTATATGATAAAGAGAAATACTTCTTCAAGAATCATGGATACTGTTCTTGGGAGCAGGTATAAATAAATTACAATAATAAATCAATCGCATTATAAACCTCATTATGTGATGACCCTCGTGTTGTAGATGTGCTACTCACGAGGGTTTCTTTATGACTATAATTATTATTATATAATAGACACACACACTAGTGTGTATCAAACTGTTACCAGTTACTATATTTGGAGAATTTATGAAAGAAACAACAAAGAAGCCAAAGACCGAAGATAAAGATGTAAAGAGAGATTTGACAGAGATTAAGATAACTTTAGCTGTAATGGCTAAACAGATTGCGATACTAGAGAAGAAATTACAATTAGTTAAACCAGAGTTAAATCCTGAAGATACAAGAGAACTTTGGGAAATGACTCACAACAGGAGTAAATGAGATGCCATACGATATAGAAGAAATATTGAGAAGACGCAGAACAGGTAACAAATAAGGAATAGTATGAAATCAATAGTATTAGGACAGGATAAATTTGAATTTATCGGTGGTACAACGACGCTCCTTGTGGACTTATCTGTATCATTAGTTAAACAAGGTTATAAGGTATATTATTGGTCTACTGACTTTGGTAAACATTCTATAACTGAAGAATGGTTCCAATCTCATAATGTAGAAATGTATCTAAATCAACCTGTAGATCTGGCTATAACATGTCAGCAGACTGCTACAATGTTCTTCTTGAACAAGTGCAAAGTCTTACAATTATTAAATAGTAAATTCACATCATTGGAATACCCAGTTCCTGGAGCCACACATATCTCAGTTTCACACGAAATTAGAGACTTCGTCAAACAGAAATTTGGTGAAGATACACCAGTTATCTTGAATGGAATAGACTTGGACCGATACAAACCAACTGGAGAATTACACACAGTTCCTAGAGTATTCTCAATTTGCCAAGGTGATGATAGTTTATTGAAACAAGCTTGTATAGAACTTGGATATGAATTTAATTCAGTTCCAAAGAGTGTTGGTAGTAGAATTTGGAATGTAGAAGATTATATTAAAGATTCCGATATAGTAGTAGGAAT
>Ga0326514_10001703_pt1 | contig 14189 bp, 18 predicted proteins | sample 3_2548_0518_D_FD_203653 | JGI IMG/M metagenome (GOLD analysis project Ga0326514, IMG submission 203653) | Bovine rumen microbial communities from UC Davis, California, United States - 3_2548_0518 | ecosystem: Host-associated > Mammals > Digestive system > Stomach > Rumen | place: USA...
TGTAAGGAGGAACGACAAAATGGCGATTGCGACCATTGGTTCCCATTTCATGCAGGGTACCGGCACCGGCACTTTGACTTGGGCCGAGTTGTTCAAGTTCAAGACCGATCCCACGCTAAACTAAGGGGCAATTGGCGTGGCTAAATCCCGGAATTAAGCGGGAAGGCTAAACCCGAAAGGGCAAGCTAATCCGAACCGAAGGCTGTACGAAGTACAGTCAGGGGCAACGCATAGAGGGTGAAAAGATATAATCCCTCCACGAGGCCGGGACACCTGATGAGGGTGAAAAGATATGCTGAACTCATGGGAAACCATGAGAAGTGCAGGATAAAAAGCCTGTACGGTAACAGATGGATTGACCCCCCGGAGGTGCTGGACACCACTACCCAGGCCGACCATGCGCGTACCAGTATCTTTGGCCTGGCGGCGAATGACGCCAAGACCTTCACGCTGAACTACGACAGCGCTGTGTATGACACCATCAAGGCGCTGGAGGGCCAGGAGCAGAACCTGTCCATGTGGTTCGGTGACACTTTCGACAGCGCCACCAACACCTACACCCCCACTGGCAGCTTCGGCAAGTTCACTGGAAAGGGCTACCTGTACGTCACCCCGAACGGCGGCGACGTGAACGCTGTGCGTGACATGACCGTGACGCTGGCTGTGACCGTTCCCTTTGTGAAGGAATCGGCTTAATCTACCCATGATGGGCGGGGGTTCGCTCCCGCCCTTTTTTCAAAATAACGGTTAAAAAAGGAGAGAAAAACAATGGCTGATACGAAGCAGGGCAACAAGATTGAATTTGACTACAACGGCAAGCACTATCGCCTTGAATATGACCGCAAGTCCGTGCTGCGCATGGAACAGGCTGGGTATAAGCCGGGTGAAACGGAACTTTCCCCGTATACCGAACTGAATATCCTGTGGGCTGGTGCCTTTGCTAAGAACCACCTGACCGGGCCTAATCGTGTCAGCGACAGGGTTATCGAGGAGATTCTTAATGAGGTCAAGATGGACAAGTTGGAACTCCGCGACATCCTGCGGAACATGATTTCCGAAACCTACCGATCCCTGATGGATGAGAACAACGAGGGAAACGTGGAGTTGACGGTGACGATTTAAACGAATCGGAGCCGTCAGAGGAACCCACACTAAGAGAGATTTTTGAGGGCGCGTTCCCGTACTACTTGTCTATGGGAATGACCTATGATGAATTTTGGCATGGCGAACCGTCGTTGGTGAAGGACTATCGAAAAGCCTACGACATGAAACGCCATGAAAAGAACTATGAACTTTGGATGCAAGGAAGATACATCTTTGAAGCCCTGCGCTGTGCGCCGTTGCTGGTTGGATTCCCTGAAAAGGGGTACAAGGTTCCAAGCGGTGCGGGTTATCCTGATATGCCCTATCCGTTGACGGAGCAGGAAGCGCGGGAGCGCGAGATACAGCGCGAAAACGAGAACACCAAACGCTTCATAGCACAGTTGGAAGCGGAGAGCAAACGAAACTTAGAAAAAGCCAAGAAGGAGGCGGTTGAAAATGGCAGAGAATACGATTGACAATCTGTCTATTCAAGTAACGGCAAGTGCCGAGAGCGCTACGAGGGTGTTTGACCGCCTCGCTTCTGGCATGGGCCGTGTGCGCAGTGCTTCGCAAGGTGCTGCGGGTGGCATGGAAGATGCCGCTAATGCCGCCGAGGATATGGGAACTGCTACGGCAACTGCTGGTACAGAATCAGGAAAAGCAGCGCCTAAAGTTCGCAATCTTGGCAAAGACGCAAAAACCGCTGGCGATAACGCAAAGAAGGGCGCGTCTGGCCTTAAAACCTTCTGGGAATCCTTGAAGCGTATTGCGTTCTATCGGTTTGTGCGAAGCATCATTAAGAGTATAACGAATGCTTTCAGCACTGGTATTACCAATCTGTATCATTGGAGTGATGCTCTTGGAGGTCACTTCGCAAAGAACATGGACAGATTGGCTACAAGCACACAATACTTGAAAAATGGCCTTGGTACGCTTGTTGCTCCTTTGATTGAAGCTGTTATTCCTGCTATTGATTGGCTGATTGATAGAATTGTTGATGGTATCAATTATATCAATATGTTCTTTGCAGCTATCAGCGGAAAATCCACATACACCGCCGCAAAAAAGGTGGCGGCTGTCTGGGACGATTCCAGTAAGAAGGTCGCAAGCAGCACAAAGAAAGCATCTGATGACATCAAGCGGACGATTCTCGGATTCGACGAAATTAATAAGCTGGTAAAGCAGAATGAATCTTCTGGGAGCAGCGGGCGTTCGTCTGGGAAAAAATTGCCAAACTATGGGGCCATGTTTGAAGAACGGCCATTGACAGGAGGTTTTAAGGGCTTTTCAAATGCGATTGAAAATGCGCTAAGTAACACACTGTCCAGAATTGGGCTTATTGTTAGCGGCGCTTCTCTTGCTGTCGGTGCCATTCTTACATTCAGTGGTGCGAACGTGCCTCTCGGCTTGTCATTGATGGCAGCTGGCGCTTCTGGGCTTGTCAGCATTATCGGAATGAATTGGAACGGGTTAAGTGCCGACATAAAGTTGGCGATAGGCGCTGTTGAAGCGGTTGTCGGCGGTTCGCTGTTGGCGATAGGCGGAATACTTGCGTTCTCCGGCGTGAAAACCGGGCTTGGTATAGCCATGATGGCGGCTGGCGCTGTCAGCCTTGCCTCTGCCGTTGGGTTGAACTGGGGTTTCCTGACCGGCAAGGTGTCTGCTTCTGCGAAAGGCGTTGTTGGCGCTATCAGTGCAGCGTCTATTGCGCTTGGTGCGATTCTTACATTTAGTGGTGTTAATGCACCACTTGGCATCGGACTGATGGCTGCTGGAATAAGCGGTGCGGCAGTTACGCTGAGTTGGGATTGGCTTAAAAACAAACTTAGAGGACAAGTTGCGACTATAACAGCTATTGTTAGTGGTTCGCTGCTTGCTCTTGGCGCTGTTTTAGCATTTAGCGGTGCGGCAACTCCTCTTGGTATCGGTATGATGGCGGTTGGTGCTGTGGGGCTTGCCTCTACAGTGGCGGCGAATTGGGATGTGATTACTAATGCGTTGAGAGGTACTATCGGAAAGGCAACCGCAATTATCAGCGGCGCTTCTTTGGTGCTTGGTATTCTTGCCTTGATTTGCGGCGCTGTACCTTTGGGTCTTGGCTTGATTCTTGCCGGTGCAACTGGCCTTGCCGCTACCGTAGCGGCAAACTGGAACAATTTGAGAAACCTTGGCGTCCTGGCAATCAAGATGGTTAAAGAAGGTTGGGACAGTCTGAAAAACAAGGCTTTCCAGATTGCCGTGAACGTGATAAATGATGCCGTTAAGTGGTGGCAGGACGTACAACGTTGGTGGAACGGTGTTGTCGGAATCGTCAAGGGAATCACGACGTTTGTAATCAACAACGCGAAAGCGTGGTGGCGTGACGTACAGCACTGGTGGGACGGCGTTGTCGGTACGGTTGCTGGGTTCGTGACCAGCGTTATCAACAATGCCGCGACATGGTGGAGCAATGTTAAGAAGTGGTGGGGCGAAAAGGTTGGCGCGGTCGCCGGGTTTACGTTGAACATGATAAACGATGCCGTCAAGTGGTGGGACGATGTAAAGAAGTTCTGGGAAGAAGCCACCAAAGATTTGAGCCTTGGTGCAGCCGTTGATTTTTTGATTAATGTATCGGTGAAAATCGCGGGAAGAATTTGGGACGGCGTTACAAGTTTCTGGGATTGGCTGTGGGGAAAAGGCGGTAACGTTCAGCCCACAGGCATGATTGGATCAAATGGCAAAATGGCAGAAATTACGGCATCTGTTGACGCTGTTGCTGGAAAGAACATGATAGGGGGCAGTTCAAAGTTTACTGGTGGTTTGGCCCCGGATGTCAGTGACGTAGATGCTGTGGCGCGAATCGACGCAGACCCTGAATGGGGTTGGGCGTGGAATTTGTTAGGCTACCTTGGCATCAACAACCTTGACACTTCTGTGTGGGTGGATGCCGAAACTCCGTGGGGGTACTGGCACAAGTCCCCGCTTGAATGGTTGGGATTGAACAATTTGTCCACAGTGGTCAGCGTGACGGCAAAAGTAGTCGGCAGCGTCGCTGGTGTAGTAGGCAAAATCTTTGGCAGGGCCACTGGCGGCGTATACAGCGGCGGCAGATGGAGCGACATCCCGCAATACGCTGGCGGCACGACGAACGCTGGTAGCTTGTTTGTGGCTGGCGAGGCAGGGCCGGAGATCGTGGGCCATGTCGGAGGCAGGACGGAAGTGCTGAACAAATCCCAGCTTGCGTCTGCCATGTACAGCGCGGTACAGGCGGCAATGGCTCCCGCCGCTGCGAACTTTGCGGAAGCTGCGGCGAACATGGGCGTTGCGGAAACGGGCTTTGACTTTGAAACGCTGGCTGACATGGTACGTCAGGGCGTAGAACAGGCCATGAGCCGTAGCAACGACTACGACAGGCAAAAGGTGGAACTGCTGCGGAGCATCAACGACAAGGACTTCAACGTGGATGTGTCCACCGCAAGCATCAACAAGGCACAGCAGCGTATGAACAGACGGGCTGGCGTGACCATCGCCCCCGTTGGAACCTGATAGGAGGGACAGGATATGCCTAATCAAGCCTATAACCCCATCAAGAGCGTTGGCGGCGTGACGAATCTTCCTGTCCCTTCAAAGTATGACTGGAAGCTGTCGGACGTTTCAGCCGCCGACGCTGGGCGCACCGAGGACGCGAAGATGCACAAGTTACGCATCGCCCAGAAAGTGCATATTGAGTTGGAATGGCAGAATGTGTCCGATGCCGTGGCCCAGACGGTGTTGACGGCGTTCCAGCCTGAATACATCAGCGTGAACTACTACGATTACAAGGCGATGGCGTTCCAGACCAAGACGTTTTACGTGGGTGACAGACAGGTGACATCCTATAACCGCGTGTTGGGGATTGGCACAATGTCGTTTAACATCATCGAGCAGTAAAGGGGGGCTTTGAATGTACCCTATTACAAACGAGGTCAAGGCCCTCTTTGAAGCCGAACAGCGGCAGATATTGAGGATCACGGGCACGGACAAGAACGGCGTAGCTATCAATATCACCGATGAAGATATTGTCCTGAACAGCTTTAATCTTGACCGCTGCTCCTGCAACGGCGAAAAGCTGGAAGTGGGTACAGCGATTGCGTCTGAAATGACGTTTAAGTTGGACAACTACGACGGCAGATTCAACAGCGTTGTGTTTGAGGGGACGGAGTTGTTCGCGGAGATCGGCATTGCCGACTGGACGCAGAACAACCCGACCGTGTATTGGATTCCGTGCGGGTACTTTACGTGCTACGACCAGCCGCGAAGCCTGTCCACCATTACGATCCACGCGCTGGACAGGATGGCGAGGTTTGACAAGCTGCCCCCGGCATTCATGCCGTGGACTACGCAGGGCGGCGCGAACATGACCACCAGCGGCGGCACTGTGATTGAGTTTTTGACGAGTGTCGCGTTCCCGATTCGGGTGGTGGACTTGGTTACGCGCATCTGTACGCTGTGCAATGTACCTATGGCAACCGTGTCCCGGACGAACAGCATATACACGATCCCGTCCATGCCTGATTTGCAGCAGAACGTGACCTTCCGCAATCTGATCCAGTGGTGCGCGGGAATCATGTGCAGCAACGCATGGATTAACTGGAATGGCGAACTCGTTTTTTCGTGGACAAATAGTGCCACAACCTATAAATGCGAAGCCGCCAACAGGTTTTCAAGTGATGTCTATGAGAATGACCTGTCGTTCAGTGGTGTCAGTTACACCAATACACAGGGCGTGACGATTGTCTCAGGCAGCGCGGGATATACGTTGGATTTGACTGGTAACTATCTGGCAGCTAACGGCATATCTACCATCCTGCCGAACATCAGGACGTATATCAACAATTTTTTCTACCGTCCTTTTTCCGCGTCGGTCATCAACGCGCCTTATCTGTGGCCTATGGATGACATACAGGTTGCAGATAAAACAGGTTATTGGCGCAGGAGTATACTCACCAACGTGAACTTCGGCATCAACAGCACGACGGAGTTAAAGAGCGAAGGCGAGACTGTACAGACCAACAGCGGAACCGCGCCAAGTGGTGTGACGAATGAACAGGGGTTCCTGGTCGAACAGGCTGTCGATAAGACAAACCGTAAAATCAATGATGCCACCACGCAGGAAGCGATTTTTAACAGCCTGACCAACAACGGCGAAGAACAGGCGCTGATATTGTACAACGGAAAACTGTACCTGAACGCCACGTATATTCGGACTGGTACTCTCGTTGCGGATTTCATCAAGGGTGGCACATTGACCCTTGGCGGCTTGAACAACACGAATGGCCTGTTGAAAGTGGTTGACACAAGAGGCGATGAAATTGGACAACTTGGGAATGACGGCTTTATATTGAACAAGGGTTCAATAGATTTGAACTTTGGTGCGTTTAAAGTTACAAATGCTGGCGCATTGACAGCGTTAAACGCTACACTCAATGGCGCGTTGGGGTCTACGGGAACCGATATAGATGGAAACATAATAAATACAAGAATTGCAAACGGCAAAATAAGAATGTTCGGAACCATAGACGATGGAGATATACAATCATGGCAACCAAACACATATCTTTACCTCAATGTGTTTGGCGGCAGTAATCCAAGTTCGGACATTATGGCAAGTGTTTCACAGTTTGAAATCTCTTGCCTTGGTTTAGAACAGCAGCACAGCGGCAATCTAATCATTCTTGCCGAGGACGGCGATTACAGTCATCAGAGTGAGCGCGGTAAAGTTGTCATCAGGGGAGCGGAGGTTGATATTACAGATAATTGGAGAAACAGCCGAGGACAATCTCCACTATTGGTGATAAGTGGCTCTGCACGTTATACGCCTGTTTCCGAGTACATAACTATCAACACCAAAGTTGACATAAACGGGAATCTGGCTGTCAACGGCACAAAATCCAGATCGGTTGTCACTGACCAATACTCTGACCGCCTCCTGTACTGTTACGAAACTCCGTCCCCGATGTTTGGTGACGTTGGCGAGGGGACAATCGGAGAGGACGGCAAGTGCTACGTCTGGCTTGACCCAGTGTTCGCGCAGACCATTACCACGACGCAGTATCAAGTGTTTCTACAGCGGTACGGCAACGGCGAGTGTTGGGTGAGTGAGCGCAAGGGCAGCTACTTTGTGGTGGAAGGTACTCCCGGCATGGCGTTTGGCTGGGAACTGAAAGCCAAGCAGCGAGGCTTCGACCAAAAACGACTTGAACGAAACGACGAACTGTTTACCGTACCAGCCCAGACTTACGGCGAGGATGCCGCAAGGCACATCGAAGATTTGAAGAAAGAGAGGATTTCAGCATGAGCAAGATTGTTACTTCTGTGACTGTTTTCAATGACGCGATTGGAACCCGCATGAGCGCGACCTACAGCGAGATCGACGAGGCCACGGGCCGGGTCATCAGCGACAACAACCGCTTTGACCGGGTGATTACCGACAAGGACGTGAAGTCTGCGGCAAACGGCCTGATCGACTACGCCACGGAAAGTCTGCCAGAATAAGGAGGGATAGCATGACCATTGACGGACTGAACGCCCTCACGACGTTGACGGCGGGCGATGAGATTCCTGTGTGGGACACGGAGGCCAGCGTGGAGGAGCCGACAAAGAAGATCACCGCGCAGAACATGGCGAACTCCGTGAAAACGCTGGCAGACCTGCAAGGAACTTTGACCTTCGACACAACGCCCACCACTAACAGCACCAACCCCGTGACCTCTGGCGGCATCAAGACCGCGATTGCGGACAGCCAACTGTCCAGCGTGATTAGCCTTTCGATGTTCACCAACATTGACAGCCATGTGAACACGGACAGCTTTTTCAGGCTGCGCGTCGGCAATGTGGTGTATCTGTCAATCAGGCTTGATTTTAGTGTCGCTACCACCATAAGCGGTAGTGGCTTAAAATTATTTGATATAAACAGTTCTATTGCCCCACGCCAACAAATCCTGGTTTCACCGATTGTTAGCAGCAGCGGCAGTTTGATTACCAGTGCATCCGTCTGGCTTGAGGCGAATAGCCCGAGGAAAGTGACACTCTATGGTACGTCCTTGCCAAATGGTACGTTTTACTGCAACTTGACCTATCTGATGTAAGGAGTTAAAAATATGAAACGTAAAAAGATTGAGTACGAGCCAGAGGGCTACAGCGAGGAGACACCCGTCGATACCGTGTGGGTACGCGACGGGCGCGGACAGATGATAAAGTTGGAGGTGGAGGACGATGCTGGCGACGATTAGGCATCAGGACACAGGACGGCTTGTTGTCGTTGCCAAGTGCCTGACGGGCTACCTCAAAATCTCTGAAAAAGTCACCGATGCCGACAGCTACGTCAAGGTCAACGGCGTGTACGACGCAGATTTCACGGCGTTCGTGGTATCGTGGCAGACCTCCCATGGTTGCACCCCTGACGGAATTATCGGCCCCGATACGTGGAGAGCGATTGCCAAAGCCGCGCCGACATGCAGCACGAGCAAAAACCGAAAGAGTGGCTATACATTCGCTTTGCAGCTTCTTTTGGACGGCAACGTGACCGCCGATGGAATATACGGCCCTCGCACAAAAGCGGCTGTGGTGGCGTTCCAGAGCGCGACAGGGCTATCTGCTGACGGCATCTGCGGCCCGAAAACGTGGTCTGCGCTGATTGTCGGAGCGCAGCCCCAGCCAGCGCCCACTCCCGGCGAGTTCGTCAAGCCCGTGGACTATAAACAGGCGGCAAAACCGTGGGGGCCGCGTATGTACTCCAACCACAACGACCCGAAGCAAACGATGGCTAACAGCGGTTGCGGCCCGACTGCCTGCGCGGACGTTGTGGCGACCCTCAAGGACAAATCCGTTGACCCGTGGACGCTTGCACAGCTTGCTATGCAGTGGGGCGACAGGACGTACAACAGCGGCACGGCGTGGACGTTCTTCGGACACGTTGCCGATAAATACGGTTTCTCCAAAATGGTTGAAACCAAGTCCTTTGCCGCGCTGAAAGCCTGTCTCGATGCTGGCGGCTATGTGGTCTGCTCCATGTCCAAGGGCTATTGGACAAGCGGGGGCCACTACATTTGCGCGTGGAAATACGACGATACGTATGTCTATGCCAATGACCCGGCATCATCGACCCGTAAGAAGCAGAAATCAGCCGATTTCAAGGCGCAGTGCAAGCGGTATTTCTGCTTCTACCCTGACCCGCAGCCCGAACCCACGAAGGAACCTGACGAGAGCAACGCTGATAAGGACATAAATGTCCCTGTCAAGCGCGGAACGAAGATTTGCGACATCAGTCATCATCAACCGAATGTGAACTATGATAAGTTCATAGCGGACACAGCACTTATCATCCTCCGGGCTGGCTATCGTGGGGAAGGTACGACTGGGCTTGACGGTATTGTGAAGATTGATACCTGCTTCGTGAAACACGCCAATGCACTAAAAGCCCGTGGGGTTAGGTTTGGTGTATATTTCTACAGCATTGCCAACACTGTCGCAAAGGCAAAGGAAGAAGCACAGGCGCTTTATAAATTCGCCAAAGACTACGCCCCGTTATTCTGGGCGATTGACGCTGAAAAACCGCACATCACTACCGATGCCATAGGCGCATTTGCGGACGAATTGAGGAAGCTGGGCTGCGGGAAAATCGGCGCGTATGTCGCAAACGAAAAGTACGACAGCCCCTATCATTTTGACAATGTGCGGGACAAGTTCAACTTTGTTTGGATTCCTGACTATAGGAAAAACACAACTGTACGCAAGTGCGACCTGTGGCAGTACACCAGCACGGGGAGCGTTGCCGGAATTAATGGCAATGTGGACATGAGCAGGATCACTGGCGAGGGACACGACCTTGCGTGGTTTACGGAGGGATAGCGCAATGATAAGAGGCACGACACCAGACTATATACTGACGCTGGACGGGGTGGACTTGTCCGACAAGACGGTCTATGTGACCATCAAGCAGTGCCAGAAGCTGCTGACCAAGACGGGCGACGAACTGACCATCGCCGTGGACGAGACGGGCAGCACCATCGCCTTCGCGCTGACGCAGGAGGACACGCTGGGGCTGAGCGCTGGCAGCGCGTCCATTCAGGTGCGGTTTATTGATTCCGATGGCGTGGCGAGGGCCACGGAGACGGCGGCGCTGAACGTGGAGAAGGTACTGCTGGAGAGGGTGATTGAGTATGACGATAATCCCGCTTAGAGTAGCTGAAAACGGCGTGACGCTGCCGATGACAGTGGCTGAAAACGGCGGCACAGTGCCGCTGGGCGTGGAGCAGGTGCGGGTTATTGAATACGTGACCCGCGATTATAACTTGCTCGACAACAAACCCAGCATTGAGGGTGTTCAGTTGCAGGGCGATAAGACCTTCGTTCAGCTTGGCCTTAATGATATTAGCGCACAGGACATTGACGAGATCATCTATGGAGGCATGTAACAATGGCTAATGAGTTTTTGAGCAAAACTGGTCTGACCTATCTGTGGAGCAGGATTACGGCAATCTTCGCCACAAAAGATGACGTGCCATCGAAGGTGAGCGAGATAACAAACGACGGCGACGGCACCAGTCCGTTCGCTACGCAGGCATATGTTGGCGCAAACGGCGGGAAGATTGACAAGATTCAGGTAAACGGCACAGACCAGACGATTACCAACAAGACCGTGAACCTTGCCGTGCCCACCAAGGTTTCCGACCTGACCAATGACAGCGGCTATCAGACCGCATCGCAGGTCTCCACCGCCATCAGTGCCGCCGTTTCCAGCGCCTACAAGTACAAGGGCAGCGTGGCGACCGTGAATGACCTGCCCGCAAGCGGTAACACCGCTGGCGATGTCTACGACGTGCAGGCCACTGGCGTTAATTACGCATGGACGGGCACGGCATGGGACGCGCTGGGCCAGATTGTAGATACATCACTTCTTTGGGCGAAATCAGAACTGACCGCAATTACCACCGCTGAGATTGATACCATCACTGGCTGACAGGAGGTAGACAATGGCTAACGAGTATCTTGACAAGGCCGGGCTGGAATATCTATGGGGCAAAATCGGAACCAAAATTGCATCAATGGCATCTGGGGTATTGCATTACGGCGAGTGCGCAACCGCTGCCGGAACTCAGACCAAGGCGGTGTCCATTGAGGGCATTACCGAATTGACAAAGGGATTGTGTATTGCCGTTCGATTTGCGAACGCGCAGACATATAACGGCGTTCCAAGGTTGAACCTGAACAGCCTTGGGGCAGTTGACATTATCCGCACCGCAGCAACGAACGCCGCAAGATATGAGTGGGTCGCCGGTGAAGTGCTGTTTATGATCTACAGTGGCAGCAAGTGGATTCTGGTTGACGGCGGCGTGGCTACGACCACATATTACGGTCATACCAAATTGGCGACAAGCGCGACCTCTACTTCAACCGCCTTGGCCGCTACACCTGCATCTATCAACAGTCTGGCACAGAATATGATTGCAGGCATGGCGGTTTATTCCGCATCGTCAACCTATGCGGTGGGCGACCGTGTGCGGTACAGCTACAGCATTTGGGAGTGCAACACGGCAATCACGACCGCCGAGGCGTGGAACGCTGAACACTGGACTGAGCTTCCGTCCTTGCAGGAGCAGATCGACAGCATAGATGATCTTCCTACTGTGACGGCCTCCGATAATGGCAAATTCTTGCGAGTAGTAGACGGAGCATGGGCGGCGACAAGCCTTCCGAGCGCGATGGGGGTGAGCTTCTGATGGCTGATTATTTGACCACTGATACCGAGTTGGCATCTGTCGCCAGCTCCATACGCACAAAGGGCGGCACTTCTTCGCCTTTGGTTTATCCAACTGGGTTTGTCAATGCAATTAATGCAATAGAGGTTGGCGTTGATACTTCTGATGCCAATGCCACAGCGAATGACATTTTAAGTGGAAAAACGGCATATGTGAATGGTTTAAAAGTTACTGGTAACATTCAAAGCAAATCTTCATCGAATCTAACTGCTTCAGGCGCGACCGTTACTGCGCCAGCAGGTTATTATCCCACCGATGCCACCAAAACAATCGACAGCGGCTCCACGACGCAAAATGCGCCGACCATTAATTCTTCCACAGGACTTGTCACTGCGACCACTACGGTTACAGCAGGCTATCAGGGCGCGAGTACCAAGAGCAACACGCTACAATTGATCACTCAGGCCGCGCAAACCATAACTCCAGGTACGACTAACATAACCATCGCGGCAGGAAAGTATCTAACGGGTACACAGACGATTGCCGGGGATAGTAATCTGGTTTCGGAGAATATTGCCGAAGGTGTTAGTATATTTGGCGTAACTGGGGCACATAACGGTAGTTCTTCACTTCCTTCGTTTAATCCGGGTAAAGTGATAGAATTCAGTGTATATGGACAAAAAAGGGACGAGTCCCTCGTATTTTATGCAATCGATGGAATGACGTGGAACGAGTACATAAATTCAGATTTTAAAGGCCATGACTTGTTTATTGTTGGTTATAATACAGATGCAATATTCTCCAATCCGTTTACGTATCAGACCGAAGATCCGGTATACTATGGCAATGTCGACAACGAACCCGTATTATTAAACGATGTTATTCAAGAAAATGGTAGCTATGTGATAGTCGACGATGAATCCGGAGGAGGAGGTAGTGATAATTAATGAATAATTGCACAATCCAATATGAAAACGACACTATATTTGATTCAAAACTTTTTGATGCGTTTCCCAGCAGCTATACTTTGGCCACAGCAGGAAAAGTGTGTGAAGATGATATTGTTGTGAATTTAAATGTGAATACTGTGACTGTCGATATCGGATTAGAATCGAACGCACTTATACGTTTTTTGTTGCCTGACGGAGTGACTGAGACGGAATATAACGAAAGCGACCCAGGAGCTGGAAGATTTTCACATGGTTACATATTTACAATTCCTTGGTTTTCAACGTTTAGCATTTTGACAACAACCACCAAAAACTATTTTTATATTAATGGCACACAGATGATTGCTGGGAGTAAGATAAATCTTGGTACCGGGACAAGAAAACAAAGTTTCTTAGTATACAAGTTTACATTAACTAACGAAGATTTGTTTTTAAACTGATGGTTTTATTGGGTAAGCAATATAGATAACAATGTTTGGGAACCCGGTGTTTATGGCTGGGACGAAGCAAGCAAGATGCGGGAGGAGCCGACATAGGAGGTGGAGAACATGGGCGATACGATAGTTGTAGCCGCCATATCTCTGATTGGCACGATCATTACGGTATGGGCGGCGAACAGGCACACGTTAGCTGAACTGGACAAGAAATCGGAATTGTCCGACGCGAAGTTGGACGCGAAGCTGGAAAAGCATCAGGCCGTGACCGACACGAAGATTGAAGAACTGACACGCAAGGTTGAGCGTCACAACAACATGATAGAGCGAACCTATCAGCTTGAAGGGCGCATGAACGAAGCGGAGCATGACATAAAGGACTTGAAGGGGAGGGTTGCGTAATGTTTCTTTTGAGCGATTCTGTCTATACGCTAATGAAGTGGCTGACCTTGGTTGTAATACCGGCTCTGACTACCGCCTATGTCGGCTTGAGTGCCGTGTGGCATTGGCCCTATGCCGAGGAAGTGGCAAAGACTTCTGCGGTGGTGTGTACCATGTTAGGTGCGCTGCTGGGGATCTCCACCGCGCAGTACAACAAACAGGAACCGCCTGACAACTTGTAAGCAGTAGTGTAAGCAGTAGACTTCAATTTTCTGCCATTTTTTGCCATTTTGCAGAAATAGCAAAAGCCCCGAAAACTCCGTGTTTTCAGGGCTTTTTGTGGTCTGGGTGGAGAGATTTGAACTCTCGGCCTCTTGATACGTTGCCCGACAGTCATACTACTCACCTCACAAATATGTTACAATAAAACTCTCAATTTTGCAATACAATCTAAATGAAATAATCGCAATATTGCCATGACAAATGCTTGACAATTCTCAAAATTGAGAGTATACTATAACCATCGAATCGCAAAAGTGACAGTGAAAGGGGGTGTGTGAGTGGTAAACGTGGAGCGTTTGCGGGAGGAAATGAAGAATAGGTCTGTTACGCCTGATGCGGCG
>Ga0326514_10001704_pt1 | contig 14188 bp, 10 predicted proteins | sample 3_2548_0518_D_FD_203653 | JGI IMG/M metagenome (GOLD analysis project Ga0326514, IMG submission 203653) | Bovine rumen microbial communities from UC Davis, California, United States - 3_2548_0518 | ecosystem: Host-associated > Mammals > Digestive system > Stomach > Rumen | place: USA...
CTTCTGTAACAACATGTGTAAATGTTAATTCTTCATGTCCATTTACTGCTATTGTTCCTGTTGTTTTTGTTTTTTCTTCTGATACCGGGTCATTTACTACTACTCCAGATACTGTTTTGTTTCCTATATTTGTTACTGTTACTTTATATGTGATTGTTTCTCCTAATGCATATTTTCCATCTTTGTCTGCATCTTCACCTGTCACTGATTTTTCCATACTTACTTTTTCTACTGGGTCATCAGTTGTTGTTGTTACTTCGTTTGATGGCTCACCTTTATCAGATGTTGCTACGTTTACTACTTTCTTAGCTGCTATATCAGCTTCTGTAACAACATGTGTAAATGTTAAGTCTTCATGTCCATTTACTGCTATTGTTCCTGTTGTTTTTGTTTTTTCTTCAGATACTGGGTCATTTACTACTACTCCAGATACTGTTTGGTTTCCTATATTTGTTACTGTTACTTTATATGTGATTGTTTCTCCTAATGCATATTTTCCATCTTTGTCTGCATCTTCACCTGTTACTGATTTTACCATACTTACTTTTTCTACTGGATCATCAGTTGTTGTTGTTACTTCGTTTGATGGTTCTCCTTTATCAGATGTTGCTACATTTACTACTTTCTTAGCTGCTATATCAGCTTCTGTAACAACATGTGTAAATGTTAAATCTTCTGATTTGTTTGGTTTAATTGTTCCTGTTGTTCTTGTTTTTTCTTCAGATACTGGGTCATTTACTACAACTCCAGATACTGTTTGATTTCCTATATTTGTTACTGTTACTTTATATGTGATTGTTTCTCCTAATGCATATTTTCCATCTTTGTCTGCATCTTCACCTGTTACTGATTTTTCCATGCTTACTTTTTCTACTGGATCTTCTGTTTTTGTCTCTACTGTATTAGATGATTTATCATCTGTTATTGCAGTATTAACAACTTTACCTTCTTTAATGTCTTCTTCAGTAACTTTATGTGAAAATTCAACACTTTCGCTTCCATTTACTATTATTGAATCTATTATTATTGTTTTTTCTTCAGATACTGGATCTTTTACTTCTAAGTTTTTAATTTCTGTACTTCCTGTATTTGTTACAGTTACTTTATATGTAATTATTTCATCTAGGTCATATTTTTCGTTTTTATCTTTATCTTCACTTGTTACTTCTTTTTCTAATTTATAATCTAAAGTATCAATATCTTCTTCTACTTCATTTTCACCTATATTTGCAACATTGATTAATTTCCCATTAACTTTTTCCACAGTTGCAGTAAAGCTAATTTCAACTTTTCCATTTGCAGGTATGGTTTCTGTAGTTCCTTCTATTAATTTTCTAGAATTTTCTTCAGATTTACCATCATCTTTTATTTTTAACATACCATTTTCAAGTAATTCTGATAATTTAATATCTTTAATTTCAGCTTTACCTTCTACATCACCTGTATTTTCTACAGTTATTGTATATGTGATTTCATCTCCAACCTTTGCTGGTTCTTGAACATTTTGTCCATTTCTTGTAATTGTACTTGTTTTTGAAGATTTAACTATCGCAGTTTTTACTGGTTCAGTTGGAATACCATTTGCTATAGCAATATTTTCTATTGTACCAGTTACATTATCATTTACTTTTGCTTTGAAGCTAACTTCTTTTCCTTCTCCTGCTTTTAGGTCTAATTCCCATCTAATTCCAATTACTTTATCTTGTTTCTTAACTTCTACGCCTTCATTGTCAGCAGAACCACCTACGTAAGTTGTGTTTTCTGGTATTCTATCTGCTACATTAACTTTATTTAAATCTCTTTCAGATTTATTTGTAACTTTGATTGTATATGTAAATTCTTCTCCTGCTGTTACAACATTATCGCCTGTTTTTGATTTGGCTGTTTTTACTATTTCGATTTCGTCACTTTTTGCTGTAATTTTAGAGGCATTATCTAATTCTGCTGTAATGTTCATTGGTGTCCATCCTACATAATGACCTTCAGCTGTTTTTTGTTCAGGTATTTGAATTTCTTCATTTCTTGTAATAGTTGTTTCTTGAATACTGTCTGTTGTTCTTGTTGCAGTTGTTCCAGATGTAGTACCGGTTGTAGTACCTGTAGTTGTACCAGTACCAGTTCTTGTTGTTCCTGTTGTAGCTGTTCCTGTAGTTCTTGTATTATCAGCTGTTGTTCCTGTTGTTTCTCCATTTCCATTTTGTACAGTTTCTGTCCCTTGATTATTTGCACCTGTTTGTTCATTATTGTTAGCAGTTTCTTGATTATTATTTACTGCTCCACTTTGTGTTCCTGATTCTGTTGTTTGACTTGTACTTGTTGTTTGCTCACTATTAAAATCAGCAGCTTCAGTACGTGCTTTATCTTTTAAATAAATTGATGTACCTGTTACTGCTACTATTGCCAATATAGCTGCTGTTATTCCAGCTGTAATAGCAGTTCTTTTGCTTGGCTTCTTGAATAAGTTCGCCATTTAGAATTCCTCCTTTTAATTTAAAATTTCTTTTGCCTTTAATATCAGTCTTTCTTTATTTCCGTTTGTACATGTTATTAATGTTACTTCTCTTATATTTTCATCTTTTGTAGCAAGTATTGTTACATCATTTGGATCTGTTACAAATTTATCATAGATTTTATATTTTATTATGTTGTTATCCAAATCAGTTAGTTCTACTTCATCACCAATTTCTAATTTTTTTGTTTTTCCAAACATTGTTCCATCATAATTGTTATGACCTGCTATGGATAAATTTCCAAACTCATTTACCTTGCCACCCCAATATTTTACTATCGAAATTTTCATTGGTTCCTTTGTTTCTTCAGGATTTGATGTTTCTATATCTAATATTGGGTATTCTAGTTCTATTTTAGGTATCTTTACAATTCCAATAACATTATATCCATTCATTGTAGTATTTTCTTTTTCTAGATTTTCTACATTTCTTGAAAATACCTCTATAACTTTTTTATTTTCTTGTTCGTTTATACTGTTTCTATAATATTTCATAGCAATTAATCCAATTACAATAATCACTATTATAACTAAAATTGTAAAAATACATTTATATATTTTAAGTTTCATTATTTGTTTTTACCTTTGTTTTGAAGTTTTTTCATTCTTACAAAAACAATTATTAATGCTATTACTGCTATTCCTAAAACTGAGAATAGAATTAAACTATCTCCTGTAATTGGTAGTTTAGCTGTTTCTTTTACTGTTTTAATTTCTGTTCTACCTGGTATTTTTTCTTCTTCATCTACTCTATATGATTTTAAGAATTTAACATCATCTGTTATACTTCCATCATTTGATATTTTTCTTAAGAAAACAACGTATTCTTCATCTTTTTGTGCATCAGCAGGTTGTCTAATTTCCATATTTTCTACTGTTTTCCAATTATCTGCACTTGCTAATAAAGAATTGTATTTTTTATTGAATTCTTTTATAAATTCTATTTTTGAATACATATCTTTATTTGAGTAAGCTTCTCCATTTAATTCATCTGCTAATTCTTTTAATTCAGAATATCCCTCGTTTGGTAATCTTACACTTATATATTGGTAAGTTGCATCTTGATCATCAGTTATCTTTAATCCACCAACTGTTTGTTTATATTGAACTCCATCAATAACTTCATTTTGTTCTTCAAGATTTGTTAATAATTCTGTTGGTATTCTTCTTGTTGTTTTTTCCATATTAGCAATTGTTTCTGTTGAGATTACATCTTCTGAATCTAACTCAATTATGCTAAGATTTGTTCCTTCTTTTGTATATAAGTATTTAGAATTTAAATCATCTAATAATACAACATTATTACCAGCCTCATCTGTAACTGCATTTGTATAGCTTAGTTCTATACTATCTATACTTAAATCTCCGTTATCTGATGTTGCAAATTTAAATTCTTTATCTGCCATGTCTTTTTGATAAATAATATATTTATCATCTGATGTCTTTACAATTTGAATATTTTCGTTTGCTGCAAAAACATTCATTGGTATTATTGCTAAACTTAACATTATAATTAATGCAATAGCAATAAGTTTGATTTTTAATTTTTCCATTTTTATACCCCCTTATAATATAGAAAAATATTTAGCTTTTAATTACGGAATAAAGACTTTTGAGTGTTTTTATGTATTTTTTGTTTTTTCTTGTGACTTGTATATATTATTTCCGTAAGATTTTTTCTTTTGAAATCTTTACGGCAACATTATATTACAGATTTATTACTTTGTAAATACTTTTCTTGGAATTTTTGCATCTTTATGTAAATTAATCTTTTTTCTTCCAAATCCGCATGTCCGTAACTGTTATATGGTTTTCTAGATATTTTGTGCAAATATTGAAAAAAACCAAAATAAAAGATTTAAATTATATTATAAATAATTTAAATCTTTTATTTCTAATTATTTTAATATTCTAATCTTTATACATCGACTTATACATATCATCTATTCTTTTTTTGCACATATTTAATTCTTTTTTTATAATTATATCTACTTCTTCTGTATAATCATTTTCCCTTATATTCATTAAATCTTTTATATTTTCTACTGTGTCTTCTAAATTTTTTACGCCAATTTTCGTAGTTATGCTTCCCTTTCTTCCACTAATATATTTATGAACAACAAAATTTGCAATTTTAAAACTATTCGCTTTCATTATCCCTTTATAATTAAATAAAACATCTTCATATAATCTACCTTCTGGAAATTTTAAATCTATATCTTCTAAAAATTTTCTTCTCCAACATTTACTCCAAACATTTGGGTATTTATCCTTCGCAGCTTTATATGTTTTTGTACATATCTCTTTTGTCGGAATTACTAATTCCTCCCTATCACCTTCTATTTTAAATCCTAAATATGTAACGTCAATTTTATCTTTTCCAATTAGTTTATCTAATTTTTCTAAAACATCATTATCTGCTAAGTAATCATCACCATCTAGAAATATAATGTATTCTCCTTTAGCCACATTTAATCCAGAATTTCTTGCAGCACCTAATTTCTTGTTTTTTTCATGTTTGATATATATAATATTATTATAACAATCACATAATTTCAATATTTTTTCTTCTGTATTATCTGTAGCACAATCATTTATAACTATTATCTCTATATTTTTTAAAGTTTGATTTCCAACACTTTTTATTGCCCTTTCTATATAATCTTCTACATTATATGCTGCAATTATTACGCTAAACCTAATATTCTCTACTTGCTGGTCCATCTTTTATTTCACATTCCTCTCCATTTAAAATATTTTCAAATAATTTTATTATATTATTGGCTGCAACTTCACCAGTCCATTTTTGTGTAATAAATTCATATGCATTAGTTGATAATTTTCTTCTTAATACTTTATTATTAATTACTTTTTTAACGCTTGTTTCTAGTCCTTTATATGAATCATAAATTATTCCATTATGATTATTTTCAATAAGAAATGGTACTGATCCTATTTTTCTATTTGCTATTACAACACATCCTGCATTCATTGATTCATTTATTACTGCTCCCCATCCTTCTTGACTGGCACTTGTCCCAATAAATATATTTGCCTTTTCCATGTAATCTTTAACTTTATCGCTTGGAACATGTCCAACTACTTCAATTACATCTTCTAAATTTTGTTTTTTTATTTTAGATTTTATTTTTTCTTCTAATTTACCTGTTCCTAACATTTGTATTTTAAAATTATAATTTTGTTTCTTTAGGTTTCTGGCAAGCTTAACTACCACTTTAGGATGTTTCCATTTTATATATCTTGCAACCCATATAATTTGTATTTTTTTATTTTCTTCTTTTTTATCAATTAATTTATCTATATCATAGTGATTTGTTTCTAAAAAATATCCCCACTTATAAGTTTTATTTTTATATAACCCTAAAAAATTAAAATCTTTTGCTCCATATGCATTTGCACATAATAGATGTAAATTTTTATTTTTTCTATACTTGATATGTCTGTTATAAAATAATTTTAGTTTTTCTTTATCTAAAACCGTGTTGAAAAATCCGTCAGGAAAAATGAAAACTCTAGCTCTATATCTAAAAGTTAATTTGTCTAATTTTAGTCTTTCTTCAATAAGTTCGTCCGTCGTCGAACCAATAATAACTACATCACTTTCTATTGCAAGATCTTTAGCTTTTTGTTTCATTTCTTCACTTTCATACGCTCTTATAACAAAATCATATTTTTTATCTAAATCTTCAAATCCCATATCTAATCGCCATTGAAAAATTTTCATTGTAGATACAAATTTAAAGTCATCTCCTAACCTTTTTTGCATTTCTATACAAAATGGTATTTGATGGTGTGTTAAAAAATTAGAATAAAATGTTACTTTCATCTTTTTTCTCCTTTTTATTATTTCTACTATTATATCATATTTTTTGCATTTTTGGAATATTTTGTAATAATTTGTCTGCAAAAATATTATTACAAAACAGCTAAAAACCGCACATAACTTATTAAAGTTTGTGCGGGAAGAATTTTTACTTGAGGGATTCCAAATTCATCTTTCAAAGCATTTGACTCATATATAAATTATAATATTCACCTTTTTTATTCATTAATTCCTCATGATTACCTACTTCAACAATTTTTTTATCTTTTAAGAAGAATATTTTATCACAATTAACAATAGTTGATAATCTATGAGCAATGATTATTAATGTTTTGTCTTTTATCATCTCTTTAGTTAGTTCTTGAAGTACTTTTTCAGTCTTAGTATCCATTTTACTTGTTGCTTCATCTAAAATTAGGATTTTAGGATTATTTATTATTGTCCTTGCATAACACATAATCTGCCTTTCGCCATCAGATAAATTGCTACCATTATTCTTTAAGATTGTATTATATCCGTCAGGAAAACTTTTTATCCAATTATGAATATTCATTTTTTTACATGCATCTATAACTTCAATATCAGTAATATTATCATTCCCATATTTTAGATTTTCCATTATAGTATTACTAAATAGATAATTTTCTTGTTGCATAATAGTAATTTGACTTCTCAGTGATTTTAGTTTTATATCTTTTAAATCTATATTACCAATCTTTATTTTCCCACTATCGATATCATAAAATCTACAAATCAAGTTTGCGATTGTTGATTTACCGCTTCCTGTCTCACCTACTAAAGCAATTTTCTCATTTTTGTTAATCTTAAAACTTATATCTTCAAGCACTGTTCTATTTTCAATATATGAAAATGTGACATCATCAAATTCCACCTCTCCATTAATTTGAATGTCTTTAGATTTATCACTGTCAAAGATAGTAATTGGCTCATCGATTGTTTCTAATATCCTTTCTAGATATGTAATTGATTCTATAAAATTGTCAATTATTTTAAACAATTCTCTAATAGGCCTCCAAAAATTTCCTGAATACTCTCCCATTGCAATTATTGTACCTATTGAAATTTTTGGATACAAAAACATTGCCCCCAAAAACGAAATAGATGTTGTAACTATATATTCTATTACCTGAGCACTAAACCATCCCGTATTTGCGATAGGTAGCATTTTCTTTCTAGCATATGTAAAATCGTTTAATAAACCTTCTGTAATTTCTAAATTTTTTTCTTGTCTATTAAAAGCTTGTGAGATTTCCATTCCTCTTAAACTTTCTAATCTATATGCTGTATAGTTGGAATATTTATTATTCATATTTAGTCTTAAATTTCTTTTTGGCTTAGCAGTAATTGCTAATATAATATTCAAAATAATCATTCCTAGTAATACTATTCCAGTAAGTTCTATATTTGTTGTTAACATGAATATTAATGTTAATCCCATATTAAGTATTAAAAATATGGTTGTAAATAATTTGTCTGTAATTAAATCTGCTACACTTGCTGCATATTCAGTAACTCTAACTATTATCTTTCCATTTGGTCTAGTATCAAAATAATCAAATGGTAATTTCTGAATATGTTCAAATAAATCATTTTTTATATCAATAACAATTGCCTGATTTATCTTAATCATCTTTCTTTTCTCTATTAAATCAAATCCTATATGTATAGCAACCAAACATATCATAACTATTATTGCATTTATTACAACACTATAATTTGAAGTACCTACTGCATTATCTAAAATATATTGTATTTGTTTAGTTATTAATAAATGTGCTAGCATAACTATTGTATCTATTATAAACAAGCCTAATAATCTCCACTTGTATTTTTTTAAATACTTTAAGCCTCTAGCATAATTTTTAAAACTAAACTTTGTGTTTTTTTCGTCTACATCATATTTATTAACCCTCATTTTAGTTTTCCTCCTTATGCATACTCTAACTTAGAAACAGCTCCAGATTGTATAGCATATATTTCTTTATAAAATTCACAGTTTTTTAAAAGTTCTTCATGTGTTCCCTCTGCAATTATTTTGCCTGATTTCATGACAAAAATTATATCAGCGTTTTTCACTGAAATTATTTTCTGAGCAACAATTATTTTAGTACAGTCATAATCTAGATTATTAATATTTTTAGTTACTTCTAATTCAGATTCATAATCTAAAGCTGAAGTAATATCATCCAAAATTAATAACTGTGGTTTTCTAGCCAATGCTCTTGCAAGTGATAATCTTTGTTTCTCTCCTCCTGATAAGCTTATTCCATTTTCTCCTATTACAGTCTCTATATCTTCTTCTAATTTATCTACATAGTCAGCTTTAGCAAGTTTTAAATAATATCTTATTTCATTATCAGTTAATTCCAAATTTCCAAAATTCACATTGTTTTTTATTGAATCTGAAAATAAAAATGGAGTTTGCGCTACATATGCAATTTTATCTCTTACAGCATAAATTGGGTAATCATCTATTTTTTTATCATTTATTAAAATTTCACCTTTTGTCCTGTCTATAATTCTTAAAATCAATCTTCCTATAGAAGATTTTCCGCTTCCTACTTCACCAATAAATGCATATGTTTTATTTTTATTTAGTGTAAAATTAATATCAGAAAGTACTTTTTTATCTTCAACTTCAAATTCAACATTTTTAAACTTTATTTTATTAATTGAATTCAATTCTAATTTTCCTTCATCTTTTTGTTTAGCTTTAGTATTAAATAGATTTTTTACTTTTTTCAATGAAATCTTATAATTTTGAAAGTCATCCATATATTCTATTAAGTAATATAATGGCCTAGAAATCACCCCAATATAACCATTAAAAATCATGAATTGCCCTATAGTTAAACTACCTTTTACTATGAAAATACCGCCTAATAGAATCATTATTGTCCATAAAAAATAACTTAAAAATCTAATTAATTCAGTATAACTATACATTTTATAACTAATTTTTATCTTATAATCTACATAATCTTCATTTAAATTTTTAAATTTATTTATTTCCTTTTCTTCTGTTCCTAGATTTTTTATTAATCTATTTCCTTCAATATTTTCCTGAATATATGAATTTAATTTAGATGTTTTTTCTCTTTCTACTTTATATAAATTTTTAGTTTTCTTCTTAAATTTCATAGTAACAAAAACAAATAATGGCATAAATAATAACAATACTAGCCCCATAACAAAATTTATTGTCATACAATAAATTATACAGAATAATGATACTAGTATTTCATGAGTAAATTGTTTAATAGTATATCCTATAAAACGTTTAAAATTCCTTATATCTTTTGTTAGTATTGTATTCATTTCTCCAACTGTTGTTTTTTGAAAATAATCGTTATCTAGATAAAATAATTTCTTACTCATTTCAATTCCTAAATCGTTACATAAATCAAAAGTTTTAGAATCAATTATAATAACTCCAAAATATGCCATTAATCTTCCTATCAAAAATACTGCAATTCCTAAAATAAATAATTTAATTATTTCTTCTGGATTATTTTGATTTATTCCAATATCAATAATTTTTCCAGCTACAGTTACTGGCCATATATTTGAAACTAATGCACCACTAATTTCCAATATAAGTGCAAATATGTAAAAAAATGTTCCTTTTTTCATAAAATTCTTAAATAACCACTTCATTTTTTGCTCCTTGTTTTTGGTTTACATATTTATTATAGCAGTATATGTTTTTATTTTCAATAACTATAAAAATAAAAAGCTCTATTAAATAAAGTAAACTTTTAATAATTCACTTTATCTAAAGAACTTTCTTTGTTTTTATTATGTTTCTTTTTCACCTAAATCTTCAGAAAATCTTAGTAGATATCCATCTGGATCTTGAACTAGAAACTCTTTATTTCCAAGTAATCGATTTCCTTGTCTATACCAATTTTCTTCTATTTCAAATGCAATTTTATAATTATTATTTTTCAAATTATCATATATTTTATTTGCATTTTCTACTTCTAATTGAAAATTAATTCCATTTCCAAATGGATATGTAAGTTTAGCTACTTCCCATTTATCGTTATCTGAATTTTCTTGTAACATAAATTGGATTTCTCCTAAAGAAATAAATACAAATTTATTTTCTGGTCTATCATATTCAACCTTAAATCCAATAGCTTCATAAAACTTCAAACTATCTTTTAAATTCGAAACTGTCAATTCAGGAATATTTTTGCTAAATTCTAAATAATTTTGACACCTTATTATTTCACTTTCAAAAAATCTTTCTTGAAAGTTTGTTAATGCTCTAATTTCAACATTAGTAAAATTAACATTTTCTGGTGCAATAACTAACTTATCATCATTATCATTAAATCTATGTATTATTGCAATACATTTTCCTTTATATTTATTTACAGGTTCATATTCTCCTAATACAAAACAATCTAGTTCTTTTCCATCACCGCTAATAGTATTTGGTACATATCCATAATTTACTGGATATATATGTTTAGGATATTTTGGATGACTACTTCCTAATGGTCTATCAATTATTACATTTATGATTTTATCTAAATACTTTATATTTTCATTCATCAATTATTACCTCCTGTTTTGCTTATTATATCACACACTTAATAAATATAAAATAGTTACACCATAATAATTCAGTCATTTTTGTATATAAAAATAACTTCTGTTTTTCTTGTTTTATTTTTATAAAAAATATTTTTTTCTTTCTAATACTTTACAAAAATCTTATTTCCTTTATTTATTTTAATCCCTTCTGTCGGGGTTTGTTCTTTAATTATTGTATTTTCTTTGTATAATGTTTCTTTATTTTCTTCTGTAGTTCCTTCTACACTTAATTCTAAACCAGTATCTTTTAATATCTTTTCTGCCTCTTTTATTGACAAGCCTACTAAATTTGGAACTGTAACTTCTTCAATTACTTCAACTTCTTCTTGATTTCCTTGATTAACTTCTAAATAAGGCAAAACTTCACTAAAAATCTGCCCGACCTACTGGTGCTGCAACTCCGTCCGGCCGTTGGTGTCCACCTTCTCCGAGTCGGATTATACAATGTTACTAAAACCACAACTTGTGGATTGTCTATCGGAGCAACTCCGGCAAAATGATGTTACATATTTATTAGTATTTACCCCATCTTCAGATGTACCTGTTTTTCCACCAATCCTATATCCTGCAACTTTTGCATTTTTACCAGTTCCTTCTGATACAACAGATTCCATCATACTTAATACTTTTTCAGATGTTTCTTTTGACATTACTCTTTCATCTTTTTGTACAGGTATATCTGTAACTTCTTTAGTTTCACTATTTATTATTTGTTTTACAACTCTTGGCTTTACACTTTCTCCCCCATTTGCAATAGCTGACACTGCTGTTACTAATTGTATTGGTGTTATTTCAAATCTTTGGCCAAAACTAATTGTTGCAAGCTCAACTGGCCCAGCTTTATTTTCAGCTAAAAAGATACTATTTGCTTCTCCTGGTAAATCAATTCCAGTTCTATTGAGTAATTTAAATTTATTTAAATATCCATAATATGTGTGTACACCCATTTTTTGTCCTAAACCAATGAATACAGGGTTACAAGAATTCATTAAAGCCTGTCTTAAGCTTTCTGAACCATGTGGCCTATAATATCTCCAACATTTTATCCTTACTCCTGCAACTTCAATTCCCCCTGTACAACAAAATTCTCCTTGATTGTCTGTATCAGTTATTCCTTCTTCTAATGCTGCAGATGATGTAATTAATTTAAAAACAGAACCTGGTTCATATGTATCTGTTATCGCTCTATTTCTCCACACAGCTTGTAAATTCTTAGTTTTTTCTGCCTGTTCTATAGAATCCCAATTTTGTCTTAATTCTTCTGTATATGCTTCATAAGGTGTGTTTAAATCATATGATGGATATGTTGCCATTGCTAAAATATCACCATTTTGAGGATTCATAATAACAATATTCCCACCATCTGTACATACATTATCAATACATGCCTCTTGTAAATATTTTTCAGCTATGGATTGAATTGTAAAATCAACGGTTAAAACTAAATCATTTCCATCAATTGCTGATACATAGTTTTCTCCTTCTTTTCCTATTTCTCCACCTTTTGCGTCTGTATGTCTTTGAATGCTTCCTTGCTTGCCTTTTAATTCATTATCATATTTTGCTTCTATTCCGTCTAAACCTTGATTATCACTTCCACAAAAACCTATAATTTGTGATGCAAAATTACTATATGGATAATATCTTTTTGTATCTTCATCAATATTTATTCCCGTTATTATATTGTTCTGCTCCATCCATACTCTAAGTTCATCAGTTTTATCTTTTTCAACTTTTTTGGCTATTGTTTCAATTGAACTCCTTTTAGTTACTTTTTTTAATATTTTTTCATAATCCAATTCAAATAAATCTGATAATTTTTTAGCAACTTTTTCTTTATCTTCCTTGTTGATATTTCCAGGATTTACAGATACAGTTTCTACCGTACTACTAACTGCCAAAACTTTTTCTCCTGTACTATCTAAAATTGTTCCTCTTTTAGGATTTATTTTTCTGTCTAATGTTTGTTGCTGATATGCTAAGCTAGATAATTCGCTTCCTTGAACAAATTGAATAAATCCTAATCTTACTAAAAGGCATATTATTGCTAAAAATGCTATAAATAATGTATTTCGCATTTTTTTCTTACTTGAAATTTTTGTTACAACCATAAAAAATCCTCCTAATTCATTTTATTAGGAAGATTTTTGTTTATGCAATTTACTTTTTTATTTATTAAATAAGCTATCTACTATCTTTTGAAACCAATTTTTGTCTTCTTCTTTTTTTACTTCTTCTGTTGCCGCTTCTACATAATCTCTTTTTGGTAAGCTAACATATAAAGTTTGTCTATTTGTTAATTTTTGCATACCTAATTTTTCTTTAGCTATTTTTTCTACATTATTTAAATTCAAACTATTTTCTATATTAACTTTTAATTGTTCATTTTCTTTTTGTATACTTGATAACTCTTTTTTTAACTTTTGAACTTGGCTAAATTTTTCATTTATTTGTGAGTTTCTATAACTTACAGTAAGTAGTATGACAAATATAGCAACTACTATTAGAGCAATGTTTTTTCTTCTTTTTATTTGCTCTTTTGTCATTTTTACTTCTTGTCTTGGTAAATCTTTTACAACTTTTAAATTGTTCTTTTTTGCTCTTTTTCTAGGATTATATTCTGGTTGTAATTTTCTAGGGCTTGTACTATATTCATATCTACTTCTTGCCATAAGTTACTCACCTCCTTTATCTTTTTTCAAAAATTCGTAATTTAGCACTTTTACTTCTTGAGTTTTCTATTTGTTCTTCTTCTGTTGCAATTATTGGCTTTCTAGTTATTATTTCTCCTAACGATTTTGCACCACATACACAGTATGGTAAATCTTTAGGACATGTACATTTTCCTTTAGCATCTATAAATGCATTTTTAACTGCTCTATCTTCTAAAGAATGAAATGTTATAACACATAACCTTCCACCTTTATTTAAACATTCTATACTATTTATTACAGTATCATATAATGGCTTTATCTCATTATTGACTTCTATCCTTATTGCTTGGAATGTTTTTTTAGCTGGATGTCCATTTTTTTGTTTTGATTTTGGAATAGACTTTTCTATAATTTCTACCAATTGCTTTGTAGTATTAATTGGTTCTTTTATTCTTTCTATACAAATATTTTTTGCAATTTGTCTCGAAAATCTTTCTTCTCCATATTCATAAATAATATTTGCTAATTTTTCTTCATCATAATTATTTATAATAT
>Ga0326514_10001705_pt1 | contig 14185 bp, 10 predicted proteins | sample 3_2548_0518_D_FD_203653 | JGI IMG/M metagenome (GOLD analysis project Ga0326514, IMG submission 203653) | Bovine rumen microbial communities from UC Davis, California, United States - 3_2548_0518 | ecosystem: Host-associated > Mammals > Digestive system > Stomach > Rumen | place: USA...
ACATTGGGTAATTCCGACATAGCTGTATTGAACCGCCGTATGCGGTCCCGCATGTACGGTGGTGTGGGAGGGGTGAGTAGTACTCTCCCTACCCGATTTTTGGGGGGTATCGTGAAAAGCATCATATTCATTTAAATATTATTTTGTGATTGATATCACTAAAGTAGATTGTTAAAATACGCACAAACAAGATTTAGGCACTTTGACTGGATTGTCTATATTATTTACTAGCTGTTTCCTTAATTCCTTAATATAGTTCGTTAAATTCTGATTTGGCCAGATCTTTGCGAGAAAATTAGTACTTATCAATATTTATCTGAGGTGAAATAAAAGTCGTGCCTGATTTAAAATTATTTGCTGGTAATGCAATTCCAGAACTAGCTCAAAAGATTGCAAACCGTTTAGGAGCCAAACTTGGCGATGCTACCGTAGGCCGTTTCAGTGACGGTGAGGTTCAGGTTCAGATTAATGAATATGTTCGCGGATGCGATGTTTTCATTATTCAGTCAACCTGCGCTCCTACCAATGATAATTTAATGGAACTGGTTGTTATGATTGATGCGATGCGCCGTGCATCTGCCGGTCGTATCACAGCGGTGGTTCCTTACTTTGGTTATGCAAGACAGGATCGCCGTGTACGTTCCGCCCGTGTACCTATCACTGCCAAGGTTGTTGCTGATTTCCTGACCGGAGTTGGTGTTGACCGTGTTGTTACTGTGGATTTACACGCTGAACAGATTCAGGGCTTCTTTGATGTACCTATTGACAACCTGTTCGGCAGTCCGGTTCTGCTCGAGGATTTGAGACAGAAGCATCTGGAAAATCCTGTAATTGTTTCTCCGGATATCGGCGGTGTGGTTAGAGCACGCGCAATGGCTAAACTTCTCAATGATATTGATATTGCAATTATTGATAAGAGAAGACCGAAACCTAATGTTTCACAGGTTATGCATTTAATCGGTGAAGTTGAAGGCCGTGACTGCATTATTATTGATGATATGGTTGATACCGGCGGTACCCTGTGCAAGGCTGCCGATGCATTGAAGGAACGCGGGGCAAAGAGTGTGGTTGCCTACGCAACTCACCCTGTACTGTCAGGCTCTGCATTTGACAATATCAGCAATTCAAAGATTGATGAAATTGTGGTAACAGATTCAATTCCGCTGACTGAAAAGATTAAGTCAACCGGCAAGGTAAGAACTTTAACTCTTGCTCCGATGCTGGCTGAAGCAATCCGCAGAATAAGCAATGAAGAATCTATTTCTGCAATGTTTGAGTGCTAATTAAAAGATCTGCAAAGAAATTCATATATGACAAAAACCTCCGGATTTTCTCGGAGGTTTTTTAATTTATAAAGAACGGAAACCGGTTTTATTCAATATTTATTTCAGATGTTATTGATTCTGAAGTTTCCTGCAGTTCACGTGATCTCTCCTTGTTTTCCTCCACCGTTCTAATCAGCATTGCATTTGAACTGTTAACTTTTGAGATCATTTTGTTGGTGTTTTCAATCATCTGCGTCTGATGTGCGGTGGCATTGCGGATGGTTTCCGTACTGCTGTTTATACGATCAACCGTACTGATGATGGTGTGAATGGCATTATTCATGCTGTCAACGCATTCAAGACTGCTGTCGCAATCCTCGATGCTCTGCTTCATAAGCGATACGGTAGTATCAACATTGGTCTGCAGTGTTTTAATTGATTCCTGAACAACCTGAATTGATTCGCTGGTTTTGATGGATAAGCCGCGAACCTCGTCGGCAACCACGGCAAATCCTCTTCCGTGTTCACCTGCACGTGCTGATTCGATTGCGGCGTTAAGCGCCAGCAGATTGGTCTGCTCCGCAATACTTTTGATGGTGGCCACAACTGAGACAATACTCGTTGCATGTTCAGATACCGCCGCAATGGCGTCATTGGTCTGTCTGATACTTTCCGACAGCTCCCTGATGGAGAAGTTGCTTTTCTGCACCATTTCCATGCCTTCTTTTGATGCATCGCTTATATTGTTCGCGACTTCAACTGTTTCCCCTATGCACTGATGAATGTTGGCAATGGATGAATTGATTTCAGCAACTGATGACATTACTTCATTCAGTTCATTCTGCTGTTCATTAATTCTGCTGTATATTTCATTGTTGCTTGCTATCGAATCTTCTGTGGAGGTTTTCAGAAATCCGTTGATTTCACTGAACAGTTTTTTCTGATTATCGAGGAAATGATTAAAGTTTGCGGCAAGTTCTCCGATTTCATCATTGGAAGTAATATTGATTTTATTGTCAAAATCAGCCTCCTTCGTCGCAAGAGCCTTCAGTGTTCTTCCAATGTGATGGACAGGTCTTGTAATATTGGTTTGAACAGCTCTGTTGATGTATACAATGATGCCGATTATCACCAGAATTGTGATTATGATGGATATGGCGATATCCAGATAGGCGGCTCTGTAGTAGGTTGACTTGTCCAGAATAACCACCATTTTCCATGGTGCTTCCTTCAGTCTGGTGGCAAGCAGGAATACATCTCCGGCATTCTTTGTGCTGATGGAGGTGAAGGATTTGTTTTTGCTTTCATTGGTGATAATTCTGTTTACCGCTTCAGGATTCAGCTCGGGATATACTGAATCAAGAGGTTTATCCAGAAGATCCTCCTTTATGCTTGAGGCAATGATTTTATTATCCTCGTCGTAAACCAGAAAGGCATGTCCTTCCACCGGAAGAGTAATATTGTTTACAACCTTCTTTATATCATCTATTGAAATATCGAGTGCAAGCACTCCCTTGTCAGTAGTGTTGTAGGCTTTGGAAAAGGTTAAAACCAGATCATTGGTGGTCTCATCCACATACGGTTCGGAAACAAGAATCTCTCCGGTTTTTGCTTTACTGTCAATATACCATGGACGTTTTCTCGGATCGTATCCCTGGGCAATATAATCCTCGGGAGAATCAAGTCCTCCATATGTTTTTCCATCCACATCGCCGTAGTATAAGTCATAGACTTTCTCTACATTAATCGGCAGCTTGCTTCTCACTATGGATTTAAGTTCATTGATATCGAGATTGTAGTAACCGAGAAGAATGTTTTTCTTTATTGACATCCATGAATCAAAATTATCGGTTGTGCTTTTCAATACTGCCGATGCGGATCTGTATCCGGCCGTATTGATCTGGTTGATGTTACTCACAATGAATATGATAATGGGGCAGAGGGCAACCATAATCACAGGAATAACAAGAGCCATTAATAATTTTGATTTTATTGTTTTCATGAATTCTACTCCAAAGGTATGATTAAAGTATTTTATATCAAATGTCATCTTTATAAGGAAAGAATGTTAAAAAATTTTAATTTACGTCAAAAAAAATCTCTAAAATTTAAGCTTTAGAGATTCTTTTTTATTTATTTTTTTACTATGGCTGAAAATCAGTTCAAATTCAGACTTGTTGACAGTTCTTCCGAAGCTTTGCGGAGTTCCTTGTTTTTGTCCTTGCTTTCCTTGACTGATTTTATCAGTGTTTCATTGGCGGAGTTAACCTTGTCGATCAGACTGTTGGTCGTCTCGATCATCTGTGACTGATGATCGGTAGCTTCCAGAATGGCACCTGTGCTTTCGCTGATGCGGTTAACGGTTGACACTATTGAATCAATTGTCTTGTTCATGACATCTACGCTGCTGCGGCTGTTATCGCAGTCCAGAATACTCTGTTTCATAAGGGCCACGGTACTGTTAACATTCTGCTGCAGTGTTTTTATTGATTCCTGAACAATCTGAATCGATTCACTGGTTTTGATGGATAATCCGCGAACCTCATCGGCAACCACGGCAAATCCTCTTCCGTGTTCACCTGCGCGAGCTGATTCGATTGCGGCGTTAAGCGCCAGCAGATTGGTCTGCTCGGCAATATCCTTGATGGTGGTAATTACCGAAAAAATGCTGTCTGCATGTTCGGACACGGCGGATAATGCATCACTTGTCTGTTTAATGCTTACAGCAAGAGCATTGATTGATTCGTCGCTCTCCCGTACAGTTTCCAGTCCGCTCCTCGAAGTAGAATTAACATTGTTAATAATCTCGGCGGTATCCTCGATATGTTTATGTATGTTTTTTATGGATGTGTTGATCTCCGTGACTGAATCAATTACCTCGTCAAGCTCCTTCTTCTGTTCGGTTATCTGGCTGGCAATGGATTCATTGCTTGAAATTGAATCCTCGGTGGAGGTTCTCAGAAAACTGTTGATTTCCTGGAACAGGCTTTTCTGGTTATCCAGAAAATGATTGAAATTTCTGGCCAGTTCACCGATTTCATCATCGGTGCTGACTTTGATTTTATTTTCAAAATTTGTTTCCTTGTTTGCCAGATCATTAAGTGTTTTGCCTATGTGATGGACCGGTCTTACTATGTTGGTATGAATAATCCTTCCGACAAAGAAAATGATAAAGAATACAACAATTGCGGTAAGCAGAATGGTTATGAATACATAGACATAGGTATTGCTGTAGTATGAACTTTTATCCAGAAGTGTGATTATTTTCCACGGAGCCTGTTTCAGATCCGAGGAAATCAGAAATGCATCACCGTAATCTCTTAAATCAACGGCAACAAAGGTGTTTTCGGCACGTTCCTTTTTGGACAGCTCGTCCACTGCTGCCGGTGTCAGATTTGGATAAACGGTATCAAGGGTTTTGCCCAGCAGGTTTTCAGGCAGATTTGATGCGATTATTCTGTTTTCATTTCCGTATACCAGAAATGCCTGGCCTTTTACCGGAAGAATCAGTTTTTTAATGGCTTCCTTTAATGTGTCTATGGGAATATCAAGACCAATTACACCATGTTCCTTGGTGCCGTACGTTTTTGAAAAAGTCAGTATCAGATTATCGGTTGTGGCATCGTGATACGGTTCCGAAATGCTGATCTGTCCGGGATTTCCCTTGGCTGACGTGTACCAGTGACGGTTTCTCGGATCGTATCCCTTCTGCCTGTATCCTTCAATTGTATTAATGCTGGAATACATATTGCCGTCAGTATCTCCGTAGTACAGGCTGAAAAGTTTTTCGGCCTCCACTGTTGCCCGGCTTTGCAGGAAAGGTTTAAGAAAGCCGATATCAAGTTTCTGGTAGCTGTTCAGAAGTTTTTTTTTGCCTTCAAGCCATGTGTCGAAATTGGCGGTGGTATCTTCGATTATAGCGGAAGCTGATCGGTATGCCGTGTTTTTTACATGATGGTTATTGCTTGCTATAAAGATAATTATCGGGAAAACTGCAACTATCACCGTTGGTAAAATCAATGCCAGTAATAATTTGGATTTTATTGTTTTCATGATTTGCTCCCGCTGTACACATGGTTACTATTCTAATTGTTAATGCAATAAAAGATGCGAACTTTATTTTAAAAGTTTAATTTATGTCATAAAAGTTTAATAATTCGTGCATAAAAACTGATTACAGATAAAAATTCCGGGTGAAATTTCATTATTCTGACAAGGTCTCATTGAACCGTCACTGTAAAACATGACTGGAAATTGATTCCGGCTTTATACTGATCTGAATTTCGGGAAAGCAGATCCAGGATTTTTGCACTGACACGGCTGTTTTCGCCGTGCCGGTACCCGGCGGACTTGATTTTTGACTCATAAAAAATTAAATATGTATCACAAATCCTGTATAATTAGACAATGGAAATTGTGTTAGGGTTTGAGCAGATATGGAATTAGAAATCAAAAATTCGGATAGTTTTGAGCAGCTGAACAGAAAGAAAGCCAGAGAAGATGCCATGGACAGAATTCTGTCTCTTAAGGCGGAATCGTTTCCTCAGTCGGAACGGGTTTATTTGACAATGAGCGACGGCACGGGGGTTCCGTTCAGACAGATAAATCTTACCGGCTCAAATCCAAGTGTTATGGTTTATGATACAGCCGGCGTTTACGGCGACAGCGGTGCATCGCTGGATTTGTACAGCGGTCTCAGCCCGATTCGCGAGCAGTGGATTAAAAACAGAGAGGTTGAAAAGGTCGAATCACTGAATAAGGAACGTTCGTCATTTTTAAAAAACAAATCGGGATATACAGATCTGATTTACCGGGCAAAGACCGGTAAAAGAATAACTCAGTTGGCTTATGCGAGAGCCGGCGTTGTCACTCCTGAAATGGAATTTGTAGCCATCCGTGAAAGTCAGAAATTATCTCCTGAGGAACAGGGTGAATTCAGCGCTGAAAAAATCCGTCAGGAAGTTGCTGCCGGCAGGGCGATTATTCCTGCAAACATAAATCACCTTGAACTTGAGCCCATGATTATCGGTTCAAAATTTCTGGTAAAGGTCAATTCAAACATCGGAAATTCATCCATGAGCTCTTCCGTGGAGGAGGAGGTTGAGAAACTGGTATGGTCGGTGCGCTGGGGTGCTGATACCGTAATGGATCTGAGCACCGGCAGAAACATACATGAAACAAGAGAGGCCATCATAAGAAATTCTCCGGTGCCGATCGGAACCGTGCCGCTGTATCAGGCTCTGGAAAAGGTAAACGGCATCGCGGAGAATCTGTCATGGGATGTTTTCAGAGAAACCCTGATTGAACAGGCAGAGCAGGGGGTTGATTATTTTACAATTCATGCCGGACTTTTGAAGGATTTCGTTCCGATGGCGGCAAGACGCATGACCGGCATTGTATCAAGAGGCGGTTCGATTGTTGCCAACTGGTGTATGCATCATAATCAGGAGAATTTTCTTTATACTCACTTCAGGGAGATTTGCGAAATCTGCGCTTCATATGACGTTGCTCTGTCGCTGGGTGACGGTTTAAGACCTGGTTCCTGTTACGATGCAAACGATGAGGCTCAGTTTGCCGAACTGAAGGTTCTGGGTGAACTGGCAAAAACAGCGTGGGAATATGATGTTCAGGTTATGATTGAAGGTCCGGGACATGTTCCGCTGGATTTAATAAAAGTCAACATGGAGCAGGAAATCAGGGACTGCTACTCGGCTCCGTTTTATACCCTGGGTCCGGTGGTAACTGATATTGCTCCTGGATATGATCATTTTACCTCAGGAATAGGGGCTGCGGTTATCGGATGGTACGGATGCGCCATGCTGTGTTATGTGACTCCGAAGGAACATCTCGGTCTTCCGAACAGAGAGGATGTAAAGCAGGGAATGATTGCCTACAAGATTGCAGCTCATGCCGCCGATGTTGCCAAGCATCATCCTATGGCCGTAATCCGTGATCATGCAATGAGCAAGGCCCGTTTTGAATTCAGATGGCTCGATCAGTTTGCTCTGGCGCTGGATCCTTATACCGCACAGAGACTTTACAATGAGAGCACTCCGGAGGAATGCCGCAATGTTGATCATTTCTGTTCAATGTGCGGACCTAAGTTCTGTTCCATGAGGATCAGCAGAACAATTAAGGAAAAGTACGGCAGGGAAATGGGTTTATAAAATGAAAATAGTTTGGACAATAGCGGGTTCCGACAGCTGCTGCGGAGCCGGTGCCCAGCGGGATATTTCCGTTATGCACGACCTTGGAGTTTATCCATGCATGGTGATAACTTCGCTGACAGCACAGAGTTCTGTCGGAGTAGATCGTGTCGAAGCCGTTTCCCGCGAGTTTTTTTCGTGCAATATAAAGACTTTGCTGAATGATTTGTATCCTGATGCGGTTAAAATAGGACTGATTCCGGATCAGAGCATTCTTGAGGAAATCGAAAAGTTTCTCCGTTCTCTGAAAAATGACGGTGCCGGCAGAAAGACTTATGTGGTTCTGGATCCTGTATGTGTTGCTTCAACCGGTCAGCAGATAAGCGAACTGGCATCAGAACCTGAAAATTTTTATTCGCTGTTTCCTTATGCAGATTTGCTGACTCCTAATCTGGATGAATTAAGAATTTTATCCCGCAGCAGTAAAAATGCTGAAACTATTGAAGAAATTGAAGAGCAGGTGGCTGTACTTCGTAAACACGGATTGAGGGATATTATTGTCAAGGGCGGTCACGGCACTAATCCGAGGTATGTTCATGACGTGCTGTTTCAGGGAAATGAAAAATATATTTTAAGATCGGAAAAATATAATACTCAAAATACGCACGGAACAGGATGTACCCTGTCTTCCGCGATTGCATCCTATATGGCGCAGAATTATTTTCTGTACGATGCGGTTGCCGCCTCTCAGATGTACATCAGCCAGGCTATGTTCAGAGGTATAAAGGCGGGGCATGGAAACGGAACTCCGGCTTTCGGGATCAATCCGTATAATGCGGAATTTATCCCGCAGATTGTCGGCTCCTTTGATGAGGAGATTCCTGAGTACCGTTTTAAATCGATTGAAGAGCCGCTGGGACTGTATCCTGTAGTTGACAGCATCGAGTGGATCAGAAAGCTTCTGGCATGGGGAGTAAGAACCGTCCAGCTGCGTATAAAGGATCCTGAATATGAAAATCTGGAAAAAGATATTGAGGAGGCTGTCGCACTGGGCGAACAGTACCGCGCAAGAGTATTCATCGATGATTACTGGCAGCTGGCTGTTAAATACAGAGCCTACGGTGTTCACTTGGGTCAGGAGGATCTGCTCACGGCTGATTTGAAACAGATTGCTGAAAGCGGAATTGCACTGGGTGTTTCAACTCATGGTTTTTATGAAATAGCCAGGGCCTGCCAGATTAATCCTTCATATATAGCATTAGGCCATATTTTCCCGACCCAGACCAAAAAAATGAAATCTGATCCGCAGGGTCTGGAAAGACTGAAATTATATTCGGAACTGCTTGCAGATAAAAATACGGTGGCAATCGGAGGAATAAAGGAAAGTAATTTCAGCGATGTTCTGGCAGCCGGCGTAAAATCGATAGCCGTGGTTACCGCCATTACCCGTGCGGATGATCCACAGACGGCGGCGGAAAAATTATTAAGCTACTTTGCCTGACGGCAAGGTGGCATGAAGAGAGAAGATCATGAAAATAATTTTTAATACTAAAGAACTGGAAATTAAAAATTCTAATTTAATCGATGTGCTTCAGGAACTTGATATTATCAGCGCTCCCGATGATGTATACGGAATAGCTGTAAGCGTAAATGAAAACATTATTGCCAAAAGCGATTATCCGGTCTTCGAATTGAAGGAGAACGATCAGCTGGATGTATTCTACATGATGGCAGGAGGAATGTAGCAATGTCGGAAGACAAGTTAAAAATAGGAAAGTATGAATTTGATTCCCGTCTGTTTGTAGGAACCGGCAAATATGCAACAATTCAGCACATGACCGATTCCATAAGAGCTTCAGGAACACAGCTTGTTACCATGTCTGTTAAGAGGGTTGATTTAAACAGAAAAGAGGATCACCTTCTCGCACCGCTGAGGGCTCTTAATGTTTCTCTTCTGCCCAATACTGCCGGAGCACGCACTGCGAAAGAGGCTGTGTTTGCCGCATGTCTTGCCAGAGAGGCGCTGTCCACTGATTTAATCAAACTTGAGGTTCATCCGGATCCGAAATATCTGCTTCCTGATCCTGTGGAAACGCTGACGGCTGCAAGGGAACTGGTTGATAAAGGTTTTACGGTGCTGCCGTACTGCCAGGCAGACCCTGTTCTTTGTAAAAAACTTGCCGAAGCCGGATGCGCGTGTGTAATGCCGCTGGCTGCGCCGATCGGATCAAACCGCGGCTTAAAGACACTGGATTTTCTGCAGATTATTATAGAGCAGGCAACTGTTCCTGTGGTTGTGGATGCAGGACTGGGTGCTCCGTCTCATGCCGCCGCCGCGATGGAACTCGGCGCCGATGCGGTTCTTGTCAATACTGCAATTGCGGTATCGGGAGATCCGGTTGCAATGGCCAGGGCTTTTGATCTTGCGGTAAGAGCGGGAAGAATCGCATATAGATCCGGTCTCGGAAGTTCCACCTTATGTGCCAATGCAACATCCAACATGGAAAGCTTTTTAAGCAGTCTGGAGTGAAGAAATGAGTTTTTATGATGAACTGGAAAAACTTGATTTTGACGAATGGAATGCCAGAGTAATCAATGCCTCCGAGAACAGTGTAATCGATGCATTGATGCATCAGAACCGTACTGTGGAGGATTTTGCCGCATTGCTTTCTCCTGCGGCGGTTAAATATCTTCCCAGAATGGTGAAGGAAGCAGAGAGACTGACCAGAAAACGTTTCGGACAGACTCTGGGTATGTATATTCCGCTGTATCTTACTAATCTGTGCAACAACAGCTGCAAGTACTGCGGTTTTGCCGCAGAAAACAAATTCCGCCGCAAGGTCCTGAATCAGGAAGAGGTATATGCGGAATGTGAAGCCATAAAAAAAATGGGTTATGAAACAATTCTGGTGGTTACCGGCGAGCATGAGAAAAAAGGCGGAATGGATTATTTTCGTCAGATGATCCCGATTGTAAAGAAGTATTCCACCTATCTGATGATGGAAGTTCAGCCTATGAATACCGAGGATTACAGGGAGTTGAAGGAACTCGGGGTTGACGCGGTTATGGTTTATCAGGAAACCTATCATAAGCCAACATATCAGGAAAATCATCCGCGCGGCAGAAAAAAGGATATGCGCTACCGCATGGAAACTCCGGAGAGACTGGGCGAGGCCGGCATGGATAAGATAGGAATGGGAATTCTGCTGGGACTTGCCGATTATCATGCTGATGCATGCATGCTGGCGCATCATATCTCCTATATGAGAAAGCATTACTGGCAGAGCAAAATCAGCCTTTCCTTTCCTCGTCTGCGTCCGGCGGCCGGAGGCTTTGTTCCTCCTTATCCGGTATCGGAAAAACAGCTTATACAGTATATATGCGCTTTCAGACTGTTTGATCCGGAACTGGAAATTTCCATTTCCACAAGAGAGTCGTCGCAGTTCAGAGATGCGATTGTGCCGATTGCAATCAATTCGATAAGCGCCGGTTCCAGTACACAGCCTGGCGGTTACGCGGCGGATCATCACGATTTGCCGCAGTTCATTATAAATGATGATCGCGGTGTAAAGGAAATCAGCAGACATTTTGAAAAGATGGGGCTGGATTTAATCTGGCACAGCAGCAGAGTAAGTTAGAAGATTTCTGCGGAATTGTACGAAATTCGCAGCTTTACCTGAAGGCCGTTTGATAAACGGCCTTTTTTATGATTGCAACTGAATTCAGCGGTAATTTGCATGATCTTAACAGAAGTGCTTACGATGTACGCACGTTTTTCTCTACAAATTACAGATTTATATGAGATACTGAAAAAAAGAAAAGGAAACCCGATCCTTGAGTTTCCCAATCAGTAACAGTTCAATCTTCGGTCCTAAATCCTAAGGACTATATTTCATTCCATGAAAGCCCGGCATCCTGCCAATGTAAAATCCCTTTACACTAATGATTGTAGTTAAAAAAAAGATAAAAACAAGGTGTTGAAATTGCTGATTTGTAGGAATTATTTTTGTAGTTAAGATAAAAATACTATGTAAATCAATGATTTAAGTGTTAATGCTTTTATATGGCACTACTTCTTACTGGTAAATTTACCATTCATGTTATGGCAAATATCCTACACGCGAATATAAAAAAGAAGAAATACCGAATACAGAAAAAATAAAAAAAAGACAATTTTGCAAATCAGGTAAAAGTAAAGGGAACCCATCCATAGGCTCCCTTTGCAAATTGGTTTGATTTCAGCTCTATCCCAGAACTTTATTTTCTTCCTTGAAATCTATGGCTTCCTGCCAAAATTGCTTCATGCAACAGTTGCTATTATAGTTATTTTTAAATAAATAACTAGTATCGATTTACCGTTGCAAGACGTTTTTGTAAGTACAATTTATAAAAAATATTATTGTAGATCAAAAGTTTATCTTTTATATGATTTGATATCCCTAGAAGATCTTTAAGATATTGCCATCTGTAACTATGGCAAATATCCTACAAAGACAATAAAAAATAATGAATGAAACTGTTTGTTCAAAAAAAGGAAAAAGGGACTGGCTGTATGCTAAGCATATATTATGAGTTTGTTTGTGCAGATGCAGTATCACGCTGCAGTATAAACGTAAATTAAAAAAGAAAAAAAAACAAAACAAAACAGAGATATTTTCAGATGCCTGAGCAGTGGAGGGCTGGAAATGCAAAAGGAACTCGATCCTTGAGTTCCTCCGCACCATCGGTTTTTATTCGGTTCAACATCCTGTGAACTATATTTCAATCCTTGAAATTATTCGGCATCTTGCCAAAATTGCGTCCTGCAACACTTATTATTTTATTTAAATTTTTTTGATCTGCAAGGGCGCTTCACTGTAGTTAATTATGAAAAGGGAGAAAATTTAAAATTAAAAAACACGTAAAATCAAACGGTTAAATTATTTGTTGATCAGTTTTATATTGATTTGAATGGGAGATTGTCCTTATATTTATGGTTAATTTCCTACAAAATTTCAGTCCGTTCGGATAGTCCCGGCGTCCTGCAGATTAACATATGTCCGACATGCAGACGAGAAGGCAGGAAATACCGGATATCTGAATTTCTGCAAAATGCGGTTCTAACCGAAATTTAACCAAACGGGAGTTTTTTTATCAGTACAGCATTCAAAAAATTTTGAAAAGTGATCTGTTTTATATAAAATGAAAGACGTTGGATGTAGAATGAGACAGATCTCGGATCTGGCTGTCAGAGACTATGGCAGTTCTTTATCCCGGAATCGTAAATTTTTTTATCATGCAGGCGTGCGGATTGTAGAATATGAACATATTGTTTTATCTGTTTCAGAATATAAATGAATCTTCCGGAACAATCGGAGGGGTGGAACGTCACACGCTTACAATCAAGAAGGGACTTGAACTGCTCGGATACAGTTTTTTCTTTTCCTATGCGCACTTCGATGACGTGGGAAAACATGATGATGACGGCCGTCATCTTCTTGTAACATCCAGAACACCTGTTTCCGAAGTAAGGGATTTCATCGTCAGAAACAAAATTGATGTTATTCACATTCAGCAGAACGACGGATCCGAGCTGAAAATTTTCAAACAGGCAACCGAAGGTCTGGATCATGTCCGTATAGTTACCACCTATCATTTCTGTCCCGGATATGAACTTGGAGATTTGACGGTTCACAACTGCTGGGTACGTTTCCTTCAGAGCGAAAAATTCTCAAAGAAAATCAAGTGGCTCCGACGTCTTGTGTTTCTTCCTCTGTACATCCGCAAAAAGAAAAGGGACATGATAGAAAAGTTCAGGCTTCTTTATTCTGTTTCCAATCCGCTTGTTGTGCTGTGCAATGACTATGTCGAGAGATTCTCCGACATTCTCGGTGTCGACTGCAGTTCCAAAATTAAAGTGATAAACAACTGCACAACATTTGAAGACTATTTCGACGAAAAAAAAATCAAGGACAAACAGAAGGAAATCGTTATTGTTTCCCGTTTGGAGGAAACATATAAGCGTTTGTCCATTGCCATTAATATATGGAAGCGGATTCAGAAGGAAGGCAAGTTCCCTGACTGGCATATGACAATTGTAGGGGAAGGATATTCCCGCAGTTTTTATGACGGGATGATCAGAGGTGTGGCGAATATTTCCCTGGTTGGAAGACAGGATTCAAAACCGTACTTTGAAAGAGGTTCAATCTATCTTAATACATCCAAAACCGAGGGATGGTGTCTTTGCTGCGGCGAGGCTATGCAGATGGGTGTTGTTCCTATTGCATTTTCATCATGGGGCGCCGTTTTCGATATTATAGATAACGACAGCAGCGGTTTTATCATTCCTGACGACAACACCGATGAGTTTTATTACAAACTTGTATTGTTAATGGAGAATGATGAGCTCCGCCGCACCATGTCGGAAGCAGCCATCAGAAAATCCCAGGAATTTTCACGTGAGAAGTTCCTGAAAAATTATATGGATCTGTACAACGGCAGATAGCTGAAATTTTACTGATTCAGTTACTGTCCGTAAAATCTTTTGGCTCTGTTGTAATTATGTATTGATTATATCCTTGTTAACAATAATCATCAAACAGACTTTAAATTCCAAAATATTACTTGTTGTTTGAATTTTAAAATTGACATATTTAAATAATTTAAACGCATATTATTAATAATATTTGATTTACGTGTATATGATGTTATAATCAGTCATATATTAAATGTATATCCAACCAAAGAGCTTTACAATGATTTTGTGCGCTTGCTTCTACATAGATAAAACAGAAT